>Ga0136642_1000028_pt1 | contig 94844 bp, 83 predicted proteins | sample LowCatLa1302831Y_FD_115313 | JGI IMG/M metagenome (GOLD analysis project Ga0136642, IMG submission 115313) | Freshwater microbial communities from Lower Cathedral Lake, Yosemite National Park, California, USA - 13028-31Y | ecosystem: Environmental > Aquatic > Freshwater > Lake ... | reverse complement strand
GAATTCTTCGATCGCTACCGGCATGAGTTCAGGCTCGTTAACGAGACGAGCGAGATCTTCGGGGTGCGATGCCAAGTGCCACAGTGAGGAGCCAATCGCCGACCAGGTGGTGTCGATACCGGCTACCAGAATCAGAATCATCGTGCCGAAGACGTGCTCCGGTGAGAGTTTCTGGCCCTCAAAGATCTCGACGTTGAGAAGGTAACTCGTGAGGTCATCACGCGGGTTCTCCATGTGATCTTCAATCTGCTTGGTGAAGTATTCCTCTATCGGTTGAAACATTTCGATCCGACGCTCAAGCACGGGCTCGTCGACTCCCTCGAGGACAATGTGGACAAAGTCGCGAAAGAGATGCTCATCTTTGGAGGGGAAGCCCAGCATTTGAGAAATAACGGCTGGGGGAATGTACTGGGCGAAGTCTTCGCCACCGTCGACGATGGCGTGACCCTCGACCCGGTCCAGGAGTGTTTCGCAGTACTCACGAATCTGGGACTCGAGGGCGTTGATGGGTCGTGGCGCGAAGGCCGGAAGGATCAGCCGGCGAGCAATCTGGTGAAAGGGCGGGTCCGAGGTAATGGGTGGGGCCAGTCCGATGGGGGCCGGAGGGGCGTCCTCACTGGGTCGGCCATTACCGACGACGACGGTGCGACTCGTGAAGTGCTCGGTGTCATTGGCGATTTCCGATACGAACTCGTGCTTCGACGGAAACCAGCCACCACCGAAACGTTCGGTGTGCGCCACGGGACAACGTCCGCGAAGGTCATCCCAAATGGGGTACGGGTCTTTCACCCAGGTCGGGTCAGTGTGGTCCCAATCCAGGGAGAAATCTTCAACGGGGCGCTTGGCAATATCAGTCATCGTTATTCCTCGATGGAGATGGCGTGTTCGGGGCAGTTAGCTTGGGCAAGACGAGCACGATCCGCATTGGACTCACTGAGTTCGCCGGAACCAATCACAAACCCGTTTCCGAGTTCGTCGCTGTCAAACAGGTCGGGCGCGAGTGAATAGCAACGTCCGTGACCTTGACACTTCGCGGCATCAATGATGACTTTCATAATTCCACTCCTCCAGGTCTCGCGTGAGACAATCAGAACTCTTTTGTCTCACGATACACGCCAGTGGGAGTGGGCGCTACCAAAATTCTGCTCAGGAAATAGCGGGGTAGTTCTGGATATCGATATCCTTCAGGAGCCTACGGTACGCCCAGGTCCCAGCGGGCCAGTTATTGGTATTGACACCATCAACCGTGTACCACGAGGAACAGGAGGTCGTCCACGACGACGAGGCGCTACGACGGTCGATATCCGCCACGAAATCACGCTCTACCTGGGCGTCAACGCTGCGGGGTCGACCACCGAGATCGTTACTGGCCCGAATGAGACCCGCCACGTAGCCGATCTGAGCCTCGAGCATAAAAATGATGGAATTTGTTCCGAGGTTGGTGTTCGGTCCGTAGAGCAAGAAAAAATTGGGAAAGTTCGCAACGCTGACCCCGCGATAGGCGCTGGGACGGCGTCCCCACTGTTCGTGAATATCGACGCCCCCTCGACCGGTGATGACAATTTCTCCAGTAAAAGAAGTCGTCTCAAAACCGGTCGCCCAAATGAGCACATCCAGGTCATGGTGAGCCCCGTCTTTCGTGACTATCCCCGTGGCGTCGACGTGGTCGACTTCGGCGCACACCAGCGCAACATTTTCTTTCTTCAACATGGGGTACCAACTCGACGAGAAGAGCACGCGCTTGCAGCCAATGACGTAGTCGGGGGTCGTCAGTGCACGGAGGTTTTCGTCCGTGATGACCTCGTCGCGGTACTCCCGCCAACGCTTCTTGAGGCCCGCACGAAGTTTCGTGTTCCCCACGAGGGCGACACTGGCAATTTCACCAATCACGTAGGTCTTCAGTCGCGCCGGATACTGAACGAAGGGCAGCCAGCGATGAATTGCTCGCAGCCAGTTCGGAATCATCGGGTCGTGCCGGTCCATGATGTAGGGCGCACTGCGTTGGAAGACCGTGAGCGAGCCCACCGTCTCGGCGATGGCGGGACCGACCTGAATGGCGCTCGCGCCGGTGCCAAAGAGCCCCACACGTCGACCAGCGAGGTCGAGGGAATGATCCCACTGGGCGGTGTGGAACTGAGGTCCCGCGAAGTTCGACTCCCCCTGAATTCCGGCCCCGCGAGGTCGACTGAGCTGGCCGATGGCGTCGACGACGTAACGACTCACGAACTGCGCACCCGATGAGGTCACGACCTGCCAACGTTCGCTGGTCTCATCCCAGGTCATGGTCTGCACCGTCTCGTTGTAACGCACCCGGCTGGTGACAGCGAAGGACTCGGCAGTTTTTTCAAGGTAGGCCAATATCTCGTCGTGCGTGGCGTAGCGCCGCGACCAATCAGATGGTGCAAACGAGTAGGAGTAAAAGGAGGAAGGTACGTCACAGGCGGCACCCGGATAGCTATTGTCGCGCCACGTGCCCCCGAGCGACGCGGCGCGCTCGAGAACCACGTAGGTACCTAACTTGCGACGCTCAATCTCAATGGCCATACCAATGCCGCCGAAGCCCGAACCAACAACGATGACGTCAACTTCCATTGTGACCCCCTAGCGAACTTCTATTCTGCATCAATTTCTTCTCGGCTGATACCAAGGAAGTAGAGCACGGCGTCGAGATAGGGGACGGACAGAGCCGCATCGGCGTGTTCACGCACTACGGGTTTCGCGTTAAAGGCAATGCCGAGACCAGCAATTGAGAGCATGTCGATGTCGTTCGCCCCATCACCAACCGCCACGGTCTGCTGCAGCGGCACACCGATTTGTTCGGCAAACCGCACCAGCGCGGCCGCCTTACCGGCACGATCAACAATTTCTGATGCGAGCTCACCGGTGAGGAGACCGTCACGAACTTCGAGGCGATTCGCTTCGAGTAGTTCCACACCGAGCTCGCGTAAGAGTGGGGCAAGAACCTCTACGAAGCCGCCGCTCACGACGGCTGGAACATAACCCAAACGTTGCAGGGTTCGTAGCAAGGTGCGCGCCCCGGGCGCTAAACGCAGCCTCGCCCGGACGTCATCGAGCACCGACGCCGGAAGACCCTTCAGCAGAGCGACTCGTTGTCGCAAAGATTCAGAAAAATCAATTTCTCCGGCCATCGCGGCGGCCGTAATCGAAGCGACCTCGCGAGCACAGTTGCATTCTTCGGCGAGGAGGTCAATCACTTCATCTTGGAGAAGCGTCGAATCAGCGTCCATCACCACGAGGTGCTTACTACGGCGATGTAGTCCGGCGCGTTGGATGGCGATATCGAGGCCCGCTTCAGTCGCCGCTCGCGTAACCTTTTCTCGCAGCGCGCTGTGGTTGGGACCCAGTACGACTAGCTCGTAACAGTCGACGGGATAACTAGCGAGGTGCACAATTCTCTCGCAGGTTGCATCCGACGCGGCGATGGCCGAAAAGACCGTCGCCATGGCGTCACTAGATATGGAGGGCGCGAGAAAGGTGACGAGGAGGCGCTTCCCATTGGCGTACTCACCGGGCTCGACTCTCTCCACGGTGAGGTCAATCCCCTCCCCGATGACGCCCAGTCGTCGCGCTCGTTCGCGGACGAGCTCGGGGCTCTCGCCCGAGGTCACCGTTACTTCCACGCATAAAACGAGGTAGCCCCGAATGGTTATCTGGGCGACGTCGTTGAGCTCCGAGCCGTCGCTCGACAGTCCGCTCAGGGATTGAAAGAGCTGGGCGCCGACTCCGGGACGGTCGGGGCCACTGGCGGTAACGAGGAAAATCTCCGAAGGCATAGTACGAGCGTAGAGGTCGGCGAGTAGCCGACGTGACTACGAGGCCGTTTCGTTGCCGCGCGCAATTTTTTGCGCGAGCACGTCGGGGTTCGTGCGCGCATCAAATCGCCACATGCTCGGAAGCGCCGCCGCCAATGTGACGCAGGCGCCAGTACAGACGAGCCCACCCACGGTCAGCGAAATGCGTAGTGAGGTCAACGAGGCCATGAGCCCAGAACTAAATTGGCCCGCGGTGGGCCCGAGAGAATAGGAAATTAGTTCGATGCCCGCCATACGACCACGTACTTCGAGAGGAATGGATTCATTCCACATCGTCGAGCGAAAGATGGCGCTAATGGCATCCGCCCAACCGGCCACGATGAGACCGAGCAGTGCCAAAAAAAGAGAATTCACCGAGCCGAAGACGGCGATGCCAAGTCCCCAACCGGCCGCGGCAACCACGATGGCCTTCCCGTAGCGGCTCACACGCTGCGTCCACAGCGAGGTCAAGCTGCCCACGAGGGCACCCACTGGAAGTCCGCAGTACAGGAGGGCCAGGGCGTAGTGGACGTGAAAACGATCGGCAACGAAGGGCATCATGGCGACCGGAAAAGCAAAGATCATGGCGGCTAAATCAACGAGGTAGGTGCCAATCAAGTCGGGTCGGGAGGCCGCGTACCTCACGCCGAGGACCAAGGTGCCAAAGTCTGGTTTTCCCGAGACCGGAAGCACGGTGCTCACCGTGATGCGCGAGAGTAGAACGAGCGAGACCAAGAAGGTCGCCACGTCGAGGCCGTAGACGGCCCACGGGCCCGCCGAAACGGCAAGGAGGCCGCCCACGACCGGTCCAATAATCGACGCTGTCGTCCAACGCAACGTGCCCAGAGTGGCGGCCTCGCGTTGCAATTCGTGGCTCACCAGACTTTGGTTCACGGCGTCGAGGCTGGGCCGCTGTACGCCGTCCAGAGCGGCCACGAGCATCGCCACGATATAAATTACCCACGCCTTCGGGTGTGGGAGTGAGGCGTTCACCAGCAAGATGAGCGAGGTCAACATTAAAAGGGCCTCGCTGCCAATGACGAGGCGGCGACGATCTAGCGAGTCAGCCAGAACTCCGCCGTAGAGGCCGAAGAGAACGAGTGGGGCCACTTCAACAAGTCCCAGCAGCCCGGCGGCCAGAGTCGAGTGCGTGAGTACCTTTAATTGAAAGGGCAGGGTGACGTAGGTGGCTTGATTACCAATGGCCGTGACCCCACCGGCCACGTAGAGCCGGCGATAGGACTGAGAGTTGCGTAAGGGGTCGAGGTTGAGACCGAATACTGAGCGCGTCATGCGCTGGGTGGACCGCTCACCCAACCAGTGATTGGGGTGTAGTGACGCAGCACGCGAGCGGGGACACCACCCAGCACCACGTGATCAGGAAAAGTTCCGCGAACGACAGCCCCAGCGGCCACGACGGTGTTGCGACCCAGGGTGGTGCCTGGGAGTATGACCACGTTGGCCCCCAACCACGAACCAGAGCCAATGGCAACGGCTCCCTCAGAAGGTGTTTGCCAGCCCACGGGAGCGTCGGGGTCTTCGTAGCCGTGGTTCTGATCCGTAATGTACACGTAAGGACCCGTTTGGATTTCGTCGCCGAGAACGATAGACCAGTGCCCAATGATGTGTGAACCGCGTCCGATGATGCACTTGCGTCCAATGGTTACCACGGGCGCGTTCAACATCTCCTGATCCGCCGAAATTCCCGCCGTGACACAGACGTTGGGCCCCACCAATGTCTCATTGCCAATCGAGAGATACTCCTCGTTATAAATCACTCCCTGGGGGTACATGACCGCGGCACCCTCGCCAAAATAGAAGAACTTTTTGGCGTAGGGATCTCGAGGACCGACGGTTCCGACGAGTTGGGCGTAGGCACGTCCGCGACGCAACTGAGCACCCAACCACCAATGGAAACGTGAACGCAGAGGCACCGAAGAACCCTAGTGGCTACAGAGAATCAGGGGCTATGTGGCGCCTTCTCCGTCAGTGACTCACGGCAAACTGGCGGAGAATTGGAGGACTAGTCCAGCGACAAAGGCTCGTCAATGTTGAGGGGTTGCTCCGCCGTCGTATCGAGACCGGCAGCCTTGATGTGTTCGCGAACTCGCTGATCAATCTCCGCCATGAGCTGGGGATTCTCCCGCAAGAAGTTCTTCACGTTCTCGCGCCCCTGGCCGAGCTGCTCACCCTCGTAAGTGAACCAAGCTCCCGCCTTTTTCACGAAGCCCAATTCAACGGCGACGTCGAGCACGGAACCTTCACGGCTAATTCCCTGGCCGTACATGATGTCGAATTCTGCCTGGCGGAAGGGTGCGGCCACTTTGTTCTTCACCACCTTGACCCTGGTGCGGTTACCCACCACGTCGGTGCCGTCTTTAATTGATTCCACACGACGAATATCCAGACGAACACTCGAGTAGAACTTCAGCGCGTTGCCACCAGGCGTGGTTTCGGGTGATCCGTAGATCACACCAATCTTGAATCGAATCTGGTTAATGAAGAGAGCAATTGTGTCTGATTTCGAAAGGTTGCCCGTAATTTTGCGGAGCGCCTGGCTCATCAGTCGGGCTTGAAGGCCCATGTGGCTGTCACCCATCTCGCCTTCGATTTCCGCACGCGGGGTCAAAGCAGCGACCGAGTCAATGACAATCACGTCCAGGGCTCCCGAGCGAATCAGCATGTCCGCGATTTCGAGGGCTTGCTCTCCCGTGTCGGGTTGCGAAATAAGGAGATCATCGACATTCACACCAATGGCCCGGGCGTACACCGGGTCCATGGCGTGCTCGGCGTCGATATAGGCACAAACGCCGCCATTGCGCTGCGCCTCGGCAACTACGTGCATGGCGAGAGTTGACTTACCGGATGATTCAGGTCCGTACACCTCGATGATGCGACCACGGGGCAGACCACCAACGCCTAGTGCGAGGTCGAGCGAGAGCGCACCCGTCGGGATGGAGGCAATGTTCATATGGGTGTTTTCACCCAGTCGCATGATCGAACCCTTACCAAACTGCTTTTCAATCTGCCCGAGGGCTGATTCCAGGGCTTTGGCCTTGTCGTCTTCTTTGGCTGCCATGCTGTGCTCCTTGTTCTTTTTATTCATGATGGGAAACCTAAGTGGCCCCTGTAACAACGGTCGTTCGTCACGTTCAAAGATTACTACGAACAAGTGTTCGTATGACGGATATTTCTTGAGTTTCCCTAAAAAACTTTTCTAGGCTGTCACAGCCCCGTAGACCAGTTGTTGTAGCTCGCGACGCAGTGCGTAGGTAGAGGACGGCAGTAATTGGGTGTAGAGGCCCACGGTGATCTCTTCAGCGGGGTCCACCCAAAAACCGGTGGAAGCCATGCCACCCCAAGCGTAGGTCCCCGTTGAGGCCAAGGTTTTCGCCCGGCGACGGTCGGTAATGACGGAAAAGCCGAGACCGAAGCCGACGCCCGTGGCCCAGTCTTCCGAGAAGGAATCACGCGCGCAAGATTCCAGGTCACCATCACCCGGCAAGTGATTACTCATCATCAGATCAATGGTGGCGGGTGACAAGAAGCGATGCCCGTTGAGTTCACCACCGTTCAGCAGCATCGACATGAACTGGTTGTAGTCGTGAGCGGTCGACACTAGGCCACCACCGCCGCTAAGTATCGATGGCCAGCGAGTAGCTCCGCTGGCCATCTTGGTGGCAGCCGTCGCACGACCATCAATCGGTACGTAAAACTGAGCCAGACGGTCAGTTTTCTCCTCCGGGCAGTACCAGTCGGTGTCGGTCATACCCAGTGGATCCAAGATTCGTTCCCGCAGAAAAACGTCCAGAGTCTGACCCGACCAAATTTCTACCAAACGGCCGAGAACGTCCACCGCAACTGAATAGTTCCACGCTTCCCCCGGCTGAAACAAGAGCGGGCTAGAGCAGAAGTCGTCGACGGCCGAGGCGAGGTCGGCGCCTTTGGGAAATGACAGGTCGTAGCCCTTATTGCGGTAGATCTGGTCAACGGGATGGGTGTAGTTAAAGCCGTAGGTCAAGCCGGACGTGTGACTCAAGAGGTGGTGTATCCGTACCGGCGTAGTGGCGGGGATAGTTTGGGGAGCCGCCGCCGTTCCGCCCACGTAGACCCGTGGTTCGCGAAGTGATTCGATCCAGCGTCCTGCTTCGTCGAAGAGGTTGAAAATTCCCTCCTCGGCCAGCATCATGACGGCAACTGACGTGACAGCTTTTGTCATGGAATAAATACGCCAGATGGTGTCGTCAACTACCGGTAGCGATTGCTCGCGGTCGCGGTGTCCGCCACGAGCGGTGTACACCACTTGACCGGCACGCGATACCGAAATGAGGTAGCCCGCCAATTTTTCATCTGCAACATATTTATCAAAATGCCGATCAATTCGTCCGAGACGACTGACATCAAAGTCCATCTCAAAGGCGTCGGCTTGAATTGAAATCCCGTTCATGAGCGGTCCTCTCGTCACGCCGAGGCTACCGCCAAATCTCGCGACTTCCAGTGACTAGTTACGGTCGAGAATGCGGCGTAGTGCATCGAGCGCGCTGATGGCCGAGTAGGCGCGAACTCGTGGCCGGTCCCCCGGGAGATTCAGCTGAACGTGCTCGACATTCTCGCCAAGGGCTATACCCACGAATACGGTTCCGGCCGGATGTCCATCCTGCGACTCCGGACCCGCGACGCCAGTGATTGATATCGCGACATCGCTGCGCAGGAGGGTACGAACTCCATCCGCCATTTCCTCAGCGGCGCTACCGCTGACCACCGGCCCCTTCGCAACTCCAAGAACTTCGAACTTTACGTCGCTCGCGTAACTAACTACCCCACCGCGGAACCACTCTGACGCACCGGGCACGTTCACCAGCCGACTGGCAACTAACCCTCCCGTGACCGACTCGGCCACCGCGAGAGTGAGCCCCTTCGAGCACAGCCGCTTGGCGATAGCGTCTTCCATCGTTTCGTCATCGACGCCAAAAATTATGTCCCCGAGTGCACGTTCGATGATCTCCCGCACCTGAACTTCTTCTTCCGCCAGGAGCTCCTCAGCGTTGGCGTCGTCATCGCCACGCGCGGTGATGCGTACCTTTATTCCCTCGATCCCGGAGGCGAGAAAAGCAATCGTGACACGAGAGCTATCCACCAATTCTTCGAAACGTGAGTTCAGCGCTTCGGCCAATCCCGACTCACTCGCGCCGCAGGTCCGCAGTACTCGACTTCTGATCACCGACGTCGAACCATCCGCTCGCACGCGGTCGAGCAAATCTGGCAAAATCGCTCGCTCGAACATTTCAGTGAGCTCGTAGGGAACACCCGGAACGGCGTAAATCACCTTGTTCCCCAGCGGGCAAATTAAACCCGGTGCCGTGCCCCGGCGTTGTTCAATAATCTTCGCACCACGCGGCACGTCAGCCTGCAGCAAGTTATTTTCCGGCATCGTGCGTCCACGCGACTCGAACATCCGACGAATACCGTCAGCGATATTTTGATCCCGCTCCAGCGGAACATTCATAATTTCGGCAATGGCCTGACGGGTGATGTCATCTTGGGTTGGGCCGAGGCCCCCGCAGACAATCAACGCATCGCTACGAGCGAGGGCCGTTCGAAACGCCAACACAATACGGTCGTGATTGTCACCCACGTGTTGATGAAAATGCGAACTCAGGCCGGACGCCGCCAACTGCTCACCCAACCACTGGGAGTTAGTGTCCGCAATTTGCCCGAGGAGCAGTTCGGTGCCGACGGCTACGACTTCAACTCGCATGCTTCATTACCTCTTTTCCCACTGTGTAGTACTGCCAGCCGGTGACAACGGTGAGCCCCACCGCCATCCAAATAGTGACGAGGGCGATATTGGGGTGCGACCCCACGCCCGGAATTACGTAGAGGGCGATGGCCAAGTCCTGCACCATGGTCTTGTACTTTGCCAAACGGCTGGCGGGGATTGACACACCACGTCGCGACGCACGACTGCGGTGAAAGCTCATCCAGATTTCTCGGGCCGTAATGATCACAGCGGGAATCCAAAAGCTGGTCCAAAAGTGCGCGTGGTGCTTAAACACCAGCGCGTAGAGCGAACCTAAAACAATTACCTTGTCAGCGAGGGGGTCGAGAAAGGCCCCCGACGAAGTCGGACCTTGTCGACGCGCAACGATGCCGTCGAAATAATCAGATGCTGCAGCCACCCCACCCACGACAGTGGTCCACCAGGAAATCGGATGCGTGCAAATTAAGTAGATAAACAGTGGCGCAACCAACAAGCGGAACATGGTCAGCAAGTTGGCCGGCGTCAGGAGCGCGGACTCACCGTAGGAACGTGACGAAGTCATAGAGCGGTGGCCTCCAAGTCGGTACCGTAACTAGCTGTGATGACACAGTCAACCAAAGAACCCACGGGCAGGAGTGGACTGACCCGAATTATTCCGTCAATTTCGGGACACTCTCGAACGCTGCGACCGACGCCCGGCGCGTCAATCAAAACGCGCTGAGTCGTGCCCACAAGCTCGTCACGACGTCGCGCCGTAATGCCGTCCTGGATTTCGCTCACTTCGCGCAAGCGTTCGAGGGCAAGTTCGTGTGGCACCTGGTTCGCCATGCTCGCCGATGTCGTACCGTCTTCGGCGGAATAGGTGAAAAATCCCGCCCAGTCGAGTTGAGCTGCTTCCAGAAACTCAATGAGTTGACGTTGATCATCTTCGGTTTCTCCGGGATAGCCCAAAATGAATGACGACCGAAAAGCGGCGTTGGGCTCGCTGGCGCGAATAGCGGCAATGCGATCCAGGAACTTGTCCGCGTCTCCCCATCGCTTCATCCCACGCAACAATGGTCGTGACGCGTGCTGCAGGGATAAATCGAAGTAGGGAACATTAGTTTCGAGAATGGTGTCGATCAGGGCCTGCGTCAAACCCGACGGGTAGAGATAGAGCAAGCGGACTCGCTCGACTTCCTTACTCAGGGTTCGCGTGAGTTCAATGAGGGGCTGCGTGCCACCACTATCAAGGACTTCCAGGGCTTCCCCGAGCTTCCCTCGACGACGGTCGTGGCCCCAACTCGCGAGGTCCTGGGCGATGAGGACAATCTCCTTTACACCACCGGCGACCAGAGCGCGTGCCTCCGTGAGAATCTCCTCAGTAGAGCGTGAGCGTTGGTCACCGCGAAAGGTCGGGATTGCACAAAAACCACATCGGCGATCACAACCTTCGGCAATTTTAACGTAGGCCCACGGGGCGGTAGTGGCGGGTCGAGGCAGGTTGAGGAGGTCGAAGTCCGGCGCCTTACGACGGCCCCCGATGGTGACGGGCGTCGGAGCAATCAAACTTTCACCAAATCTGGCGACCAGGTCGACTTCTGGGAGGGCATCCGCGAGCTCATCGCCGTAGCGCTCAGCCATACATCCAGTGACCACCAAGCGGGCGCCGCGTTGTCTCACGTCAGCGAGCGCGAGAACTGTTTCGATCGACTCCTCACGGGCAGCCTCGATAAAAGCGCAGGTATTGACCACCACAAGATCTGCCTCCTCGGCCGAGGCGGCGGCGGTGTAACCCTGAGTGTGCAGGAGACCAGTCAGCTTGTCGGAGTCGACATGATTTTTGGGACAACCAAGAGTTTCAACCCAGTACTGCATCCCGACCCTCGATTTCTTGATATTGCCTGGGTGCTGGGCCCAGACAAATTGGCGGAGAGGGAGGGATTCGAACCCTCGGGCCCGCGTTAACAGGCCGCATTCTTAGCAGGAATGTGGTTTAAACCGAACTCACCCACCTCTCCCAGCGACATCATCTTAGTAACACTGATGGCCAATTGGCAATAGTGAGTAATAATGAACCGCAAGCTCTTCAGGTGGGGGCCTCATTTCAGCTCACAGCAGCCCGATGGGTCGGGCCAAGCGCACTGGGAATCAGGCCCGTCGATTGGCCAAACCACTGCTCAGAATGTTGCATTTCTGTGACACAAATTCTCCGAAGGGCGGAGTTGCGGAACTGCGGAATTGCGACAATAATAAACCTTCAACGTGCTGCAGTTCACATCAAAGGAAAGAATAATGCGTACCCTCAAGATCACTGTTTCAGGCGTACTGGCCATGGCCACTCTTTCAGCCCTCTCCTTCGGAGCCAACTCCTTGGCTCAAGCCGCTACACCCTCGGCTTTGACCACCTGTCAGACCACCGTCAAGAGTCAGGTCCACAATGCGAACAAGTTGACGATCGCCACCGACAACCCGGTCTACGAGCCCTGGTTTATCGACAACAAGCCCAGCAGCGGCAAGGGCTACGAATCAGCCGTCGCCTACGCGATCGGTGCTGCCTTGGGATTCAAGGCCAGCAACGTGAACTGGATTAGCGAGCCCTTCGACTCCAGCTACGCCCCAGGTGCCAAATCTTTCGATTTTGACATCAACGAGATTAGTTACACCGCTGACCGTGCCCAAGTGGTCACCTTCTCCAAGAGCTACTACAGCGTCCAGCAATCCATCGTTACCCTAAAGACCAGCGGTCTCGTGAAGGACCACTCAGCCAGCGCGCTACGCAACTACGTGTACGGCGATCAGGTCGGCACCACGGGATTGGCGTACATCACCAACCACATCAAGCCCACGAAGGCAGTACGCGTGTTCAACACGCTCGATCTCGCCGTCGCTGCGCTGCAAGCCAAGCAGATTGACGCCGTCGTAGTCGACACGCCGACCGGCAACTACATGGCCAACTACCAAATCGTTGACTCGAAGGAGAAGTCCTTGGCAACCCAGGTCGGTCAGTTCGCTTCGGTTGGTGAGTACTACGGCTTGCTCTTCCAGAAGAACAACCCTCTAGCGGCCTGCGTCAATGTGGCCCTCGCGGGTTTGACCGCGAACGGCACCTTGGCCAACTTGTCGAAGCAGTACTTGGGGATGTTCAACAACGTTCCGAAGCTCACTCCCTTTAAGCCCTAACTTGTGACGACCACGCACGACGAGCATTCGTCGGGGGTTGCACCTCCCAACCTGCTCGCTCCTGGGTACCGACGTTTTTTTACGGGCCGCGGAGCAGTCATTGCAAGTTCGCTCTCTAGTGTGGCCGTCGTGGTGGCCCTGGTGTCACTGTTCTACATCACACCGGGCAGCAGTGAGGTGCGCTTCTTCTTCTTCCACTTAGCCGACATGGGTCGAGCGTTTGTGGGTGATCCGGCTAAGGGACTGAGTTCCGTTGGACTGGCCTTTCTCACCAACATTTGGATGTGCCTCCTGTGCGAAATCATCGTGTTGGTGCTCGGTCTCACTTTCGCCTGGGTGCGCGTTAGTCGCTCGGCGGTACTTCTGCCGGTGCGGGTCCTCGTCACCGTTTACACCGATCTCTTCCGCGGCATACCTATTATTTTGGTGATTTACATCGTGGGCTTCGGACTCCCCGCCCTCAATATTGGGTTTCTCTCTCACCAGTCCCCGGCGGTCTACGGTTGCATCTCCTTAATCGTCACCTACACGGCCTACGTCGCCGAGGTGTACCGGGCGGGATTGACCTCAGTGCCGAACGGTCAAATACTGGCTGCACGTTCACTTGGCCTCACGCAGCAAGCAACCATGCAAAGAATTATTTTACCCCAGGCGGTTCGAACCGTTGTTCCACCACTACTCAACGATTTCATCTCATTGCAAAAAGACACCGCGCTGGTCTCCACCCTGGGGGCCATCGAAGCCACGCACGCCGCACAGATTTATGCCTCCACCGAATTCAACTTCTCGGGATACACCATCGCGGCTCTGCTCTTTTTGATTCTGACTGTCCCCCTGACGCGCTTTACCGATCAGCTGATGTCGCGTGACCGCAACAAGCGACTGGCGCAGCAGTCATGACCAGTTCCGACATCCTTTCTTTCATCAACGTTCGCAAGAGCTTTGGCGCGAACGAAGTCCTTCGAGGGGTGTCACTCGAGCTCCAGCGACACAACGTGGTCTGTCTGATTGGCTCGTCCGGATCCGGGAAGTCAACTCTGCTGCGCTGCGCGAACATGCTCGAAACTATCGATGGTGGCGACATCACTCTCTTTGGACAATCCCTCACCGATCCCCGAGTTGACCCCGATCTCGTCCGACGTCAGATCGGCACCGTCTTTCAATCTTTTAACTTGTTTCCCCACCTCACGGTGCTCGACAATCTCACGGTGGGACCCCACTACGCGCAGCGCCGACCGCTCGAAGTTGTCCGCAGTGAAGCAATCGAGCTGCTCGTGCGCATCGGCCTCGAATCACGCGCGCACGACTTTCCCGACCGCCTCTCGGGGGGGCAACAGCAGCGCGTCGCAATCGCGAGAGCCCTCGCCATGCAGCCAGCGCTACTGTTGCTTGACGAAGTAACCAGTGCCCTCGACCCCTCACTGGTGGGCGAGGTTCTCGACCTACTCAGCGAGCTCGCAGACGCCGGAACAACAATGCTTATTGCAACCCACGAAATGGGATTTGCCCGAGACGTGGCTGACCGCGTGGCCTTCCTTGATCAGGGGGTGTTAGTCGAATCAGGCACCCCGAGCGAGATATTCGATAACCCCCAGCACCCCGCGACGCAACTCTTTCTCCAGCGCGTGCGCTAGGAAGCTTCGGCGCGTAGTTCGGGAAGGGCGATGACGAGGTCGAATAGTTCCTGGTCACGTTCCCACGTCAGCCGCTCTCGGACCAACTCAACAGGCAACCAACGCAACTCGTCAACTTCTTCGTTGGGGGTAAATTCACCTTCGATGGCCGACATGAGGTAGTAGGCCACGATCTTGGGGCGGCCCTTGCGGTGGGTGTAGGTGGTGGTGCCAATGAAGCGAACGATCCGACAGATCAGGTTGGTCTCTTCGAGCACTTCGCGTAATGCGCACTCTTCGAAGCTCTCACCCGGATCAATCTTCCCCTTGGGAAATGTCCAGTCACCCCTAGCTTCGCGGTAGATGCAGGCGATTTCTCGACGTCCGCTCGCCAGCGTGCGGAACACGATGCCGCCGCCGGCTCGAATCACATTGCTCGGGGCGTCGCGGGGAACAATTCCTTCGTCGGTCACCAGATGCACCCGGTAGACAATACTGCTGGAAGGGTCGCTTCACGGGAACCTCGAGACAAGTTGGGAATCACTAAGAGCACCTTCGTAGAGTAGTGAGTGTGATTCTCACTTCACTCGCACTGGGCTGGCGCCTCGCCATCTATCTGACGGCCGGCGTCCTGGCCGGCGTCTCCAACGGCTTCGCCGGAGGTGGGACCTTCATCACCTTTCCGACGATGCTGGCCCTCGGGGTGCCAGCACTTCAAGCCAACGTCTCGTCGTCGGTTGGCGTCCTGCCGAGCTACGTCGGTGGGCTGCGGGGCTACCGCAAGGAATTAACCGCCCGTTGGCCCCTGGTGCGCCAGCTCATTCCCGCCAGCCTCCTCGGGACCGGCCTTGGAGCAGCACTACTCCTGCTCGGGCCGGCCTCACAATTCAAGGCCGTCGTGCCCTGGTTAATTGGCGCCGCTACTTGTCTGTTCGCTTCGGCCCCATGGTTGACTCGGCGCCTCACCACGCTCGATCACCATCACCCCACTCGACGTCGTTCTCTCCACGCTGGAATATTTTTAGCAGCCGTCTACGGCGGTTACTTCGGAGCTGGGCTCGGCATCATTCTCCTAGCCGTCATGAGTTTGACCCTTAGCGACGATATGGGGACAATGCAGGGGCTACGTAGCGCACTGTCCACTCTGATCAACTTCGTCGCCGCTGTGATCTTCGCCTTTCATGGTCACCTCCTCCTTGAAGCGGTGGTGATGTTGTTCTGCGGCACCTTGCTCGGGGGATGTGTAGGAACTCTGCTCATTCAACGGCTACGCGCGAGCACCGTTCGAGTCCTCATCGTTCTCGTCGGACTCATCACCACCGTCCGACTAGCTCTTGCCTAATTCCTACTTAGTTGGTAGGATATTGCCATGAAGAAGCTCTTTTCGTTCCCCAATCCCGTTAACGACGCCGCCGCGCGCACGGTGGCGACCGGAGTCGTTGTGCTCTGCGTACTGGCCCTCATCACTAACGCCGCGTGGTTGCTCATTCCCCTGACCTACGGCTTCGCAGCCCGCGTCGCCACGGGGCCGACCTTGTCACCACTCGGACGTTTCGCGACGGAATTCGCCGCTCCACGCATCGAAAAAACAGCGTCGCTGCGTCACATCGCTCGCCTGTTACCCGGTCCCCCAAAACGTTTCGCCCAGGGCGTAGGACTGGTTTTCAGCGGCTCCGCCACCATCGTGTGGTTGAACGCCGGCTGGGCCGCCGCCCGGTGGATCTTGCTGCCGCTCACCGTGGCGGCCTCGCTCGAGGCCTTCCTGGGGCTCTGCCTCGGCTGCACAGCCTTTGGTTGGCTGATGAAAATTGGTCTCATTCCGGCCTCGGTCTGTGCCGATTGCGCTGATTTATCAGGGCATTTTGCCCGAGTGAGCCAGCAAAAAACGGCCGACCCCGTCGGCTAGCACGAAAGGGCACGAAGCCCTATGCTCTGCACTTGTAGATATAAAGGGGGTCGCTATGCGACGTACAGGAATCCGGTCTCTCGCCTCGTTGGCTCTCGTGGGAGGTATGGCACTAGCCCCTGCCCTTGCGTCAGCCAGCGTCGTATCCATTGCCCACAAAATCACCTGGTTACCAGGTCTCAGCACCCTTCCCAGCGGTGCCCACTTCGATGGACCTACGAGCGACACAGCGCAGATGACACTCAGCGTCATGCTCAACTCCTCTGACCCGCAGGGTCTCAGCAGCTTCGCTAGCGCGGTCTCCACACCTGGCAATCCCCTCTACCACCACTTCCTCCACAAGGGTCAGTTCGCCGGCCTCTTTGGCGCCAGTGCGAATCAGGTCGCCGCTGTATCCGGCGCCCTGCGCGACGCCGGTCTCAGCGTCGGCGCTCTCAGCGCCAACCGACTCATGCTCACGGTGACCGGTTCCGCCGCCGCCGCCGCGAGTGCGTTCCACACCACCTTCGGTAACTTCACCTCAGCTAATGGCGATCATGGCATCGTCCCCACCTCAAAGGTCGGGCTCGACAGCTCCGTATCGAGTTACGTGGCGGGAGTGACTGGACTCAATACCCTCATACGTGCCCACTCCACTACGGTCCACACACTCGACTCCGGCACGGCGACACCTCAACTGGGTGCCGGCGCAGCCTGCAGTACGGCTACTACCGCCAACTCAACCCGTCACGAATTTCTCCCCGCCGACCAGGCGGCCCTCTACGGCCTCGATCGTCAGTACCAAAATGGCTTCGACGGTAGCGGTCGTACCGCGGCGGTCATTGAATTCGCCGGCTACAACCACAGTGACCTCAAGGCCTATTTGGACTGCTTCGGACTCACGAATGCGGTAACCGACGTCAACGTCAACGGTGGTCCGTCGAGCAGTTCCATTGATACGGGAGGCATCGAGGTTTCCCTCGATATCGAGGAAATCGCTGCTCTCGCACCGGGCGTCGCCATCACTAACTACCAGTCACCCAACGATGCGGACGGATTCTCTAATACCTTTACCCGCGCCGCCGTTGACGACACGGCGAGCTCCATTTCCGTCTCGTGGGGCATGTGCGAATCTCACACCGCGAGTGCGGGTTTACAGGTAGTGCTTCAGCAACTCGCCGTGCAGGGTCAGAGCGTGCTCGTCGCCGCCGGGGACTCCGGCTCCGAGACCTGTGCTAACAATGCCAAGCCGGGTGGTTCGTCAGCCGACTACAGCCTGAGCGTGGATGACCCCGCGAACTCACCATGGGTAACCGCCATCGGCGGTCTCAAGGTCACCTCGATTAACCCCTTGGAGCAATCGGTCTGGAACAGCATTTGTGGGGGCAATGTGCCCTGCGCCGGTGGTGGGGGTGTTTCCACTATCTACCCCCGCCCCAGTTGGCAGGTCGGGCCCGGAGTGGCCAACATAAGTGGTCGCCAGTTGCCCGACATTTCCGTCATGGGCGACCCCTCGACTGGGTTCCTCGTCTACTTCCAAGGTGGATTCCACGGAGTCGGTGGAACTTCGATTGGCGCGCCGATCGTGGCCGCGATGTTGGCCGTCGGCTCACAGTCCTGTGGCGCGACCAACCTCGGTTTCATCAACCCTCGTCTCTACCAAATGGGTATCGCCGGAACTGGCATTATTGACGTCACCGTCGGATCCAATGACATGTACGACAGTGGTGGCTACACCGCCGGCACGGGCTTTGACATGGCCTCGGGTCTTGGTAGTCCCGATCCGGTGAGCTTCCTACCAGATTTATGCGCACAGACTTCAAGCGCTACGGCCTCCAACCTGTACGCCGGGGCGCACGCCAACTGGACCGTGTCGGTGACGACGGGGGCCACCGCGCTTGTCGCTGGTACCGGGACTCTCACATTGGCCAGTGTTGTCGCTGCCGGGGCCTTCTCGGCCAACGCCGCTGACTACACCATCAATGGATCGCCCGTCACCTCGGCGCACCTCAACACCGCGCACGGTGTCGTGCTCACCGTACCGACGAACGTCCCGGCATTCTCGGTCGTGACTCTGACGGCGAAAAATGCGCTCAACCCCACCGCCGTAGGTCTCGGAACCATCTCGGTCACCGACTCCGCGGGCTTCACGGCCACGGCCAACCTCCAACTCATCGCCTCAACCGTTGGTGCACTCAACCTCACCAGCGACGCCTCCGCGGGAGTTGGAACCAACGGTGCCTTGGTGTCAGTGGCGGCCACGACCCCCGGTGGCTCGCTCCTCGCCGGAGTGACGGTGACCCTAAAGTCGTCGTCAAAGTACGCCATCATTGTCCCCGTTATCCCGGTGACTAATGGTTTTGGCATCGCCACGTTCCGCGTGGTCGACTCCAACATTGAGTCACCCAGTTTCACCGCCAGCTCCGGTTCCGTCACGAGTGCCTCGAACAGCATTCGATTTACCAATACCTGGGTTGGTGCGAGCACTACCGTGGCCCCCAAGGGCGACACGATTGCTGCCACCGCCGTGGGCTCGGGCTCAAGTAACTGTGGCAACGTTCTGCGAACCACCAAGGGATACCTCTGGTCGTCTAAGTCATCAGTGCTGACGGCCCTCGTTTCAACTAGCAGCGTCGGCAGTGACGCCACCGTGACCAATGGATCAGGCAGCAGCTGTGTGGTGGCCTTCGTCACCACCGCCGGAGTACCCAATGTGCTCGTGATCAATGGAACCCACGCCACGAAAATTCTGGCCAACGTGACTGGCGCCGCGAAGACCGCCGTCGTAGCTCCCGGTGTTGCAATTCAAAATGCCGACGTCGTCGTTACAACTCTCACCAGCAGTGGCCACCTCGTCGTAGCAGCTCTGCCCGGTGCAGCCGCCAGCGGTGTCCTGAGTTCGAGCGTTGTGGCCGATGACCTCACGACTCTGACTTCGGTCGGGTCGGTGAAGACGAGCGGTTACTCCCTCGCGGGTGCGCTCCTTGCCTCCACGGGCCAGCTCTACGTGGCGTACCGCAATGGTCTCACCGTCGATGAATTCACCGCCCCCTCCGTGGGTGGTAGCTGGAGCTCCACCGACGTGGCCGACGCGGCGAGCTACTACGCCACGGGCAAGGGAGCAGTCACGGGCAACGTGACGCTCACCGGAACGACGAACGGAGATGGCAACATCTCTCCGGCCATTTACGTGCACGACGTCGGCCTCGAGGTCGTGGAGTTCACACCGGACCCTTCGAGCAGTCAGTACTGGCTCTACAAAAACATCACTAGTTCCATTTCCGCGCTCAAGACGAAGACTTCCATCTACGTCGTCAACGGATCAACTCGTTCCTTGGCGGTCGTGGTGGGTTCCACGGTCTACGTCGTCAGCGCCAATGGTCTGTCCGACCAGCCGTGGATTGCCGTGGCCATCAAGTTCACTGGAGCCAAGGCTCTGTTCGTGAATGCCGCTGGTCAATTTGCAGCGACTACAGCCAAGGGGATAGTCGCCTTTCACTCGTAGAAAATAAGTATCGCTCAGCGTTCGGTAGCGGGCGCTGAGCGATACTTATGACGAGGTCCTACGATAGGTGCATGGTGGGTCGTGCACATTTTCGGGTTCATAAACTCGTAGCCCTGAGCCTGTTGCTGTGCGGGCTGGCCCTGCCTTCTGTCGCTTCGGCTTCGTCCCTTCGAACCAGCATCAGCACTGGACTCCTCAGTAGTCACGAACGTATCGTCGCTGCCGTCAGCGACGAGGTGAGTTTCCGGGTCGTCCTCGCCCCCCGAAACCCTGCTCGACTCGATGCTCTCATCGTCGATCAAAACACGCCCGGTTCCCCCTGGTACCACCACTACTTGAGTTCGACCCAATTTTTTCAAAGTTTTGGTCCGCGACCCAGTGATCTTTCTCGTCTCTCGAGCTTCTTCACCGCCCAGGGCCTCAGCGTTCAGCGTTCGTCGACCAACTCCTTCGTCCTCGAAATCTCAGGCCCGAGTAGCAACGTCAGCGCTGCCTTTAACTCGCGACTCGCCATGGTTGCCCCTACCGGTGGTGTCGCGTCAACCCAGTTCGTAGCACCAGCCTCGCTGCCCGCTGAAGTTGCGGCTGGTATTTCTGGCATAGTCGGGCTGAACGCTCACCCCCGCTATCACCACAACATTCGAAACGCTCAGTACCCCACCACGAAATCGATGGCCTCGCCTAACGCCACGACACCCAACTGTTCGGGGCTTTCCGCCACCGCCAGCATCGGCGGGTTTCTCCCTAGTCAGCAGGCCGCCGCTTACGGAGCCGACACCCTCACAGCTCGTGGTTACAGTGGGCGTACTCAGACCATTGCCCTCTACGAACTGGGCAACTATTCGAGTTCGGATATCTCGAACTACTTCACTTGCCTCAACGTGTCACCGACGCTGTCGACGGTCTTGGTTGACGGTGGCGCGACGGGTGCCGCCGACAGCGAGACCACCTTGGACATCGAACAGGCTGGCGTAATTGCTCCCGGGGCCGCGCTGAAAATCTATCTCGGACCCAATGACGTCAAGGGCCCCGTCGACGTCTTCGCCCGCATTGCCGCCGACAACACGGCCAGTATCGTCTCGGTTTCTTGGGGTATCTGCGAATCCCAATCCGACGCCAAAATCGAAGCTCCAATATTTTCCCAAATGGCCGCCCAGGGTCAAACCGTCTTCGCCGCCTCCGGGGACTCGGGCTCGTCGGACTGCGCAGCTTCCACCGACGTGCCACCGACTTCCGACTGTTCCAACAACGTGGGGTCTACCTGTACCGCGGTCGACGACCCCGCCTCCCAGCCACTGGTGACGGGGGTCGGTGGCGTTGTCGTTAATTCTCTCAGCCCGCTGGATCAGAGCGTCTGGAATGACGGTAGCGGCGCCGCCGGAGGTGGTGCGTCGAGCCTGTGGCCCCAACCCGCTTGGCAGACGGTCACTGGACTCGCGAACGCCGGCAAACGCATGGTGCCCGATCTCTCGGTGATGGCGGACCCCTCCTACGGTTTCATTCAGTACTACAAGCACCAGTGGGTTCGCATTGGTGGAACTTCGATGGGGCCACCACTGTTGGCCGGCGTGGCCGCCCTCTCGGCGGAGTCCTGTGCCGCGGGGCGACTCGGTTTTCTCAATCCTCGTCTCTACCAATTAGCCCAGGCTAGGGTTGGTTTCAATGACGTCACCACGGGGGACAACAACCTCTACGGCCAATACGACGCGACGTCCGCACCCCTGTATCAAGCGGCCACCGGCTACGACATGGCGAGCGGCCTCGGAACACCCCAGGGCGCCAACTTCACTTCCGGCATTTGCCCCTCGGTCGTTTCTTCCGCCCTCAGTAGCCTTAGCGCACCCACGACAGTCCCCTTGACGACCAGCACTCTCAGCATTTCCGGCACCCTACGTGACCACGCGGGCCTCCCCATAGTTGGCGCCTACCTCGCCGCTAGCGTCACCGCTGGCAGTAGTGGAGTGCTGTCGAGCACTTCCACCCTCACTTCGAATACCGGCGCCTACAGTTTTGCCGTCGTCAAGCTCTCACCGGGAACAGTGTCCGTCCGCGTCACCAGTAACGGCACCACCGTCGCCACCTCCACGACCACCGTCGGTGGGGGTGGCAGTGCCCAGGTGGTCAGTGGGCTCATTGCCAGTCTCAGCGCTACCGGACCGGTCGCGACGACGCTCAATGCTTCGCGCATCATGGCGGCGGCGCGCAATAAAACCGGACACGTTCTGCTGAGTTCGACAAGCCGCGTAGTTGACCTCTCCGCGAAGTTTGGACTGAAGTCCGCCACTACTGACCCGGCGCTCTCGTGCAACGGCGTCAACTGCTCAGTGGCCTGGGTGGCGGGAAGTCACCTCGTTGTAGTCATCGACGCCGATGGCCCGGCGCCACGCCTCAGCGACCTCACCGCCATAAACGCAGCGGGCGTCGGGGTTAACGGAGTGGTGGCCATCAGCGACACCAGAATCCAGGGCTCACTAACGATTGCCTACGTGACCACCACCGGGCATCTCTTCAGCGACGTGCTGCAAGTCGCCACCAATAAGTGGACCTTGCTGGATCGCAGCACTCAGTTGAAAATCCCGCTGGCCACCGGAACGCCCAGCCTCCTCGGGTCACTGGCCCAGAGTGGCGCCGTCGCGGTACGGGCCGGCGCTAGTTACTGGGTCGTAGCCAGTTCCCCCAAAGTCTCAGCGGTCGAGGTCGGTGGCGCCACACATTTTTCTACCTCGGGTAGTAACTCGCTCGTGGGTAATCCCGTACTCGTGAGTGATCACGGCCACCTCGCCCTGTTGGGGCGAACCAGTGGCGGCGCCGTAGTGATCTTTAGCGCCACGACGGCCAGCCCCTGGATGGTTTCACTGGCCACCACCGTGGCCAGTTCCAATCTCGGTGCGACCAGTCAGTGGTGGGTTAGCACCTCGCTCGGATGGTGCGTGCTCGTTCGAAATCGAGTCGGCGCCTACTCCTTGGTAGCGCCGCTGTCGAGTTGGACCGCCCTCGACGCGAACAGTCTCTTTGGGCTTAACCTCACTAACGCGGTCGTCTCCTCCGGCGTCTCACCGGTACTCACCATTGCGGGACGCTCCTACCAAGTAACGGCCTGATGGCCTCGAGCGAGATGCCAAGGGGAATCCGTCGACACTGGCTGCGTGTCATCATCGCGAGCCTGCTCAGTCTCGTCAGCGGCATCTCGGTCAGTACCTGGTCGGACGCAACTACTCCCGCAGTCGCGGTGCCGGCCCTCTACGCATTCGCGACGACGAACACGGGACCTCTCCCCTACGACGCAACCCCGCTGCTGGGCACTACTTCCACCGTCCACGTGCTGGGCAACCCGCAATGCGCCACCGACCCCACCGGTCTGCAGCAAATTATCTTTCGCACAGACCAACAGCACGTCGTTCTGCTCACCCCCAGCACGGGTCAGCTACTGGATCTCACCACCCTGGTCAAGATTCCCCTCGCCGGGGGTGATCCCACCGTCGCCTACGACAGCGCGGGTAACACCTTCGTGACCTACCTCACCCCCGAAGGGCACTTGGTAGAGGTTGATACGGCCTTGCAGTCCACGACCATCATGGCCCACCAGAGAGTGGGCTGGGCCGAACCCGCCTGGCACTTTCGCGATCTGTCAAAAATCGCCAAGGATGTCTTTCATGGCCCGATCACCAGCCTCTATCACGATGGTCGCGTCGATCTCGTAGCCGCGACGAGTGACGCACAGATTTTTTTCTCTCTCTCGATCGGCGCAACTTTTACACTTCGTCGCGTTGACCTGTCCGTGGCCGCCACAATCCCCTCCAACGCTGTCAGTCTCACTCTGGTGCCCACCCTCAGCGATGAGGTTGAAACCCTGTTCTACGTCGACCCCTCCAGTCACCTCATCATGCTGCGCGCGGCGGGTCACAGTGCCGGTGGCTGGGTGGCCACCGACCTCAGTGCCACGACGGCCATCCCCTCATTGCCAGGCTCCTTTAGCGTGGCGAGTTCAGTCACCGGCTTTACGATCGCCAATCTCACTACGAGCGGTGACGTGCAACTCTCGACGGGTGTGCTCAGTAACGGCACCTTTAACTGGACTTCAGCGGATATTTCCCTGTCACTGCCTTCCGCGCCACAACTCACCGGCACTCTCTTTGTGAATAATTCTGGGTCCACTCTCACCGTCGCCGGTCAGGCCAATAGCTGGGGCGATCTCTTCGTCTATTCCAAACGCGCCGGGGGGTCGTGGACCAGTGTTGACGCTTCCGCGACCGGCGGCTCGAACGCCAAAACCATCACCAACTACGTCACGGGCTTCGGCGTCAACGGCAAGGTCACGCTCGTGGCCCTCGGCGTCGCCACCCCGGCACCCAACGGAACTGGGGTCTACGCCATTCCCTCGTCGAAATGGTCTCAAGCCATTCGTGACGGATGGCCCATTGTCACCGGTACCGGTGCACTGGGCACGACCTCGGCACCATGGATTGGTCTCCCTCGTGGCGTATCGGTGGCGCAATCACCCGACTATCAGCTTGGTCAAACTCTGGCGGCCTCGCGCAAGCGAACCACCTGGCTCTCATTTTGGACAGCCAGTGGCCCCCTCTCCGGTGAAGCGAAGACGGCCGCCACCTACTACGCCCACGGCCGAGCAGCGGGGGTGTGGGTGGCCCAGCAAATCGATAGCTACCGCAGCCTGGGACTCGGCCTGAAGCCGGACTGGGTCATCTTTGACCCCGAGGGCTACCCCGATAATCACTCCGGTCTGGACGGCTCGGTCACGACAGCGGCGAGTCTGGCCTTCTGGGTTGCTAACTGGAAGTCCATACTGAGTGGCTGGAGCGACGGTATCGCGTCGGTGGACAGCAGCCTGAAGGCCGGGGTCTACGCCTCGCAGTCGGAGTACCGAAACTACTCCCTAGCTAGTCAGCCACTACCGGTCTTTATCGCAGTGGCCTTTGGTTGGGGTGACGCCGTCACGACCGCAGCCTCACTCCCTTCCGCCAGCACCATCTCCCTCAGCTCCAACCACTACTTCAACGCCGGGCAGTCCCTGGCTATTAGCGATGGAGCCAACTCCGAACAGGCCACCATCGCCGCCAACTACAACGGCGTCTCGCTGAACGTTCCACTCACGCGCCCACTGAGTACTGCCCACGCGCGAGGAGTAGCCGTCGCCTCGATGATTCCGCCAAAGCGCATCGCCGGCAGCTACGGCAGCAACGTACGGGGCTTTATATCCTTTTCGGATCGCTGCGTCCTCCTAAGCCAGCAGATGGCCACCCTCACGTCGCCGCCATTTTCGGGCATCTTTAACACCCTGCAGTTTGACGCCGGCACCTACTGCCCCCCGACAACGCCGTAACCTAGGGTCATGACTAGCGGCGAATCCAGCGGAAAATCTAACGACCTCTTCGCCCTTGTCAAACAAATTGCCCAGCCCGTCGTCGACTCCATCGACGGACGCGTCCGCGAACAAATTGACACTCGTGTTGATCAGCGAATGGAAGAAGTCCTCGCCACGCTGCGGGCGACCGTGACTGAACTACAGCAACGGGTGGACCAACTCGAACACGATCGCGACGCTGTCTAAACGGCGCTCAGCACACCCTCGGAGAGCAGCAGGCTGTTGCCCGCTCGAGCCGCTATGCGCTCACTGTCGAGGAAGTCTCCACTGAGATTGAGAGGATCACTCGCGGACAGCGTGACGCAGGAATGCGTGACTTCGTGCGTGAGTTGATCCAGCGCCCGAGGGTGGGCGAACTGTTCACCGGCCAGGCCTTCAATAAAGCGTCCACCAATAACTTCGCCCCGTGCCTCCAAGGAGCGCAGAGCCCAGACCACGTAGCGCCACGGTACGCGGTAGGCGTCGCGGGCGAAGTGCTCGTACGCCACAATCCCCCAACGAATCAGGAGTTGGCGAGCGACGTGGGCGGCGAGGTTCTCCATTTCCAAAATTCCAATGGCTTCTTCGTTGGTTGGAATAAGTGACCACCGTCCCTCACCAACCCCCGTTGAAATCGGGGCGCGGTGCGTACGCAAACTGCGGCTCCGCGCGTGACTCGTCCGACCGCTCGTTGCGGCGCGCAGTCTCGCGTGCAGCAGCGAACGCACCGCGCTGAAGGCGTCGGCCGTTACCAGGCCGCGGGCCACGAGGTCCCACACCCCCTCGTCGACTTCGCTACTTAAACGATTGGTCAACTCTGGCATTTCCGAGCGAAAGAGTGCCCCATTCGACTTCAGGGCTTGGTAGATGTCACTAGCCGGTCCCGTCGACGGCGCCGTGACAACGTCACTCTGGCGACTGGCGCGTAGTTGCATCAAGCGATCACGACGCAGGGTCAAGGTGAGCGGTGTCGCGGCTGACGGCGTGGTCGCGCCCCGCCCGTTATCATCGGCCCCGTCACGGCGCGTCATTCGCCCCCAGGTAACTTCGCCGGAGAGACAGAGCTCGTCCAGCCACTTTTGGTTGAAGCCCTCCACGCGGGCGGGCAAGATGCGAGCTTCCCACTCCCCAGCCGGAGCCTCGTAGCCCTGGAGTTGCTCGATGACCTCGAGCAAGCCGTCGCGACCCACTAAGTGGGTACCGGGTGCTGCGTGCTGCCAGGCGGCGACGAAGCCGAGGTAGCGATTTGCCGACACGGTCGGATAGCTCGCCCGCCGCACCCGGCGCGCCTGACTGTTGAGCCGGGCGTAGGTGTTGCGCGCGCACCAACGCTGATCGGGAGTCTGCATCGCAAAGCCACTGCCCTCGAGCCGCGCCATAGCCGTGGCCGCTCGCCCCGCGGTGAGGGGAGCTCCACGTAGTGGCCCCGCTCCGAGTGCTGCTTCGGCGATTATCTCGTCTATCGTCACCGGTCCAGCCACGTGCAGGTGACCTCGTAAGGTTCGGGCCGCGAATTCGTCGTCATCCGCGAGCCGCGCCACCGAGTCCGGCTCCGACGTTGAGATCCAGAGACCTCCGTTGGAGGTCATTCGACCCTTCGCGACGAGTTCGTCGTAAAAAATGACCCACTCTTCAACTGGACGGATCACACCAGTGTCGAGCACAAAGTCGTGCAACTCATCGGCGCTACGAACCCGTGGGGCCAGTTGGGCCACTATGGCCGAGACCGCGGCCGGGTCCAGGGCGTTCGCGTCGTGCACTTCCGGGAGACCCGAAGCGTCTCGGGGATTCGTTCCCCGTGAGGTCTCCACGGCGCGTGAGCGTCGATCTTCGAGGGCGGCGTCATCGAGGAAGGTATTCGGACGTCCGTTGATGATGCCGTGGGCCAGGAGCGATGCACCGGGGCTGTCCACGTGGTGCACCCGAATGGTGCCACTCTCCACCTTCGCGAGCAGGGCTTCCAGCCGTGTCACGTCGAGGGGCTCGCACAACACGTCGGCGATTGTCTGGCGAACGAGGATGTGCCCGGGAATCTCGATGGGCCCCGCCGGTGCATTTTCTTGGCAGGCGGCGAGCGACGGCCACGTGGCGGCCAACAAATCGGCGGCATCCATTCTTTGGAAATTGATGGGCCGCTTCTTGGAGGTCTGCGTTCGTTGGATGAGCAGGGCCCGGCTCGCGTTCCAACGCCAGCGCACCTGCAACATTGGTAGTGGGAGCACCGCCTGGGTTAAGACCTCACGAACCGAGTGAGACTTCACCATCTTCATGACGGTGTCGAGAGAAAAAGAGTGATGCGGGCCGAGCGCTATCGTCAGGGCATCGTCGTCCGCCGCGGCTTGCAGTTCGAAGTCAAAGCTAACGCAGAATCGTTTACGCAGAGCCAGACCCAGCGCTCGGTTCATGCGCGCACCGAAGGGGGAGTGAATAACTAAATGACTGGAGTGGGTCTCGTCAAAGAATCGCTCAATCACGATGACGTCACGCGTGGGCAGCGAACCGAGCACGTCGTAGCTCTGCGAGAGGAAGGCCACCGCCTGCGTGGCGGCTGATTCCGAGACGCCGGGAATCTCGAGGAGTAACTTTTGCGCCGCTGGGCCGTCACGTCGCGCGAGCGGGTCGAGCAGTCGGTCGTGGATGTCGGCCACGACCCCGCCGAGTTCGTAGCTACGACCTGGCGACTCGCCGAACCAGAAGGGGGCGTTGGGCTCGGCCCCCTGGGCATCAACGACGCGCACCTTGGAGCCCTCAATACGAACCACTCGCCACGCGTGCGTGCCCAGGAGAAAGACGTCGCCGGGTGAACTCTCTATGGCGAATTCCTCGTCCAGCGAGCCGAGCACCGTGCCCTCGGGATCGAGCACCACCTGAAATTCACCCGTATCGGGGATGGCGCCACCGTTGAGGAGCGCCACCAGATAGGCACCGCGTCGCGGACGCACCTCTTTCGCCACGGCGTCGTAGTGCAGCAACGCCCCCTTGGCTCCGTGACCCGTCTCGATTCCCCGAGCCGACATTTCAATCACTTCCGCGAAGGTTTCGGGAGTGAGGTCTCGATACGGGGCGGCCGCTCGGACCATGTCGTAGAGATCTTCGATTCGATCCGAGTCCCGCGAGGCCACTTCGGCCACGATCTGCTGGGCCAGTATGTCCAGGGGCATCACGGGTGGCTCAATCACGTCGAGTTCCCCCGAGTCCACGGCGTCGAGAACCGCGATGGCTTCGACCAACTCGTGACGCGTCAAGGGGAAGAGGTAACCCCGCGGGACGCCACCGACGTGGTGATTCGCACGGCCGACGCGCTGGAGAAAGGTCGCAATGAAGCGGGGTGAGCCGATCTGGCACACGGCTTCTACCGGGCCAATGTCAATACCTAATTCCAGCGATGCGGTGGCCACGAGGGCGCGTAACGACCCACTACGGAGGCGCTGCTCCACGTCGCGGCGGCGACTATACGAGAGGGACCCGTGATGAGAGGCCACCAGTAGTTCAGCGTCATCCAGCGACCCTTCCTCCATCAAGGCTTCCGTGAGCAGGTGGGCGAGGCGTTCGGCCAGTCTCCGACTCTGAACGAAAATCAGGGTGGTGCGATGCTCATTGATGATGCCGCACAGACGACTAAGCACATCATTGAACTGCTCCGTGGAGAGAACTGAATCGAGATCACTGCTCGGCAGTTCCAAAGAAAGTGTGATGGGTCGGCGCCTCGAGCAGTCGAGAATGGTGGTCGCTCGGCCCGGGCCCACCCCCGAAAGCATGCTGGCGACGAGGTCGAGGGGGCGTTGCGTCGCCGAGAGGCCAATGCGCTGCGGGCGAGGTCGTGATGACTCGCTGCAGAGTCGCTCGAGGCGTTCGAGTGACAAGGTCAGGTGAGAACCCCGCTTGTCGCGACACATGGTGTGGATCTCGTCGATGATGATGGTTTCCACTTGACGCATCATGGTCCGGCCGTGTTTCGTAGTGAGCAACAGATAGAAGGTTTCGGGGGTCGTCACATAAATATGCGCGGGACGGCGCTTCTGGCTAGCTCGCTCCGAGGAGCTGGTATCACCGGTGCGCACGTCCACGCGAATATCCGGCGCCGCGTAGCCCATGCGTTCTCCGAGGGCCTTTAACTCCGCGAGCGGCTGCAACAAGTTCTGTTGAACGTCGGTCGCGAGAGCTCGCAGGGGGGAGAGGTACACGACGCGAGGACCTAAAAGTTTTTCAGCTGGGGGGTTGACCCACATCTCGTTGATGGCGACGAGGAAGGCCGTCAGAGTTTTACCACTACCCGTCGGCGAGGCGACGAGTACGTCGCGGCCCCGGGGAATCTCTGGCCACGCGGCTTCCTGCGGTGCGGTGGGACCAGTGGGGAACTTCTCGGCGAACCACGCTCGGACGACTGGATGAAATGCGGCCAGTGGCGAGTCGGTCATTCATCCAGCGTGGCAGGCGGCTGTGACATCCGAAGGGTGCGCTCACGGCGCACCGTCCAGCGGATAGTCGCAACAATCAAGACGGCGGTGACCACGACAAAAAGAGAGAAGACGAGGATAAATGCTACGGTCACGCCTTCACGATACCCGTGTGACAGCGCCTCGGCAAAGTATGCCCATGACTATGACGCCGACGAAAGAATTCCCCCGCATCGCCGAAATACTTCGTGGCGATCCGGCGTCGCGACCGCCCAGTGACCGTCACACCGCCGCTGGCCTCCGAGCCAATTTGGAAGACGCCCTCTACCTCGTCAGCCACGGTCGACGACGCAGCAGTCCCCTACTCATCAGCCCCCAGGACCTGCGTGCGACCTTTACTGGTGTCGTACGCCAGCAGGCGCCACTGGGGCGACTCAGGGGCATTCTCGTGGCCGAAATTCTTCGCCTCATCGCGGTGGGCTTCGTCATCACCGATCCCTACCTCGACGCCGTTGCGGCCTGGATGTCCACCCGGCCACACCCCGAGAGTAAGTTGGCCTTCGACCAACTCGAGCCCGACGAACGAGCTCGCCTCGCCACGGACGTTACTGCCCACAGCGTGGTTCTCCTCCAGCATTTCGGTCACCTCCAGTCCACCTGGAATCCTCGCTCCAGCGTTTCGATCATCCAGCACCTCGGTGGCGGCGACGTCATCGTGCGGGACCGCATCGACCTCGTTGTTGGATCAAGTAGTTCTTTACACTCATCGGTGGCCCTCTTTGACGTCATCACCGGTCCCCTCGATAACAGCAGCGAAGCAGTCTTGAACTACCACGCCTTGCTCGAAACCTTGCGCACTGGCGTGGTTCCTCTGCGCGTGGTGGCCCTCTCCACCGCGACTGGCGAAGTCCTTCGTCACGACGTGACGACTTCGCTATTACAACAAGCCGCCACACTCGTCAGCGAATCAATCGCGAGAAAATGGAGCAAGCCATGACCACCCTGCAGCACCGTCGGCTGAGCAACGACTCACTCAATGACTTCGTTCAGCCCCTCGATCTCGAGCCCTTCGTCTTTTCCGGAGAGCACCGCCTTCGAATCGCTGAGAACTTTCGCCGCATTCCGAGCGTCGAGCACCGTCGGCTTACCGCGTGGGACGTCGAAGTCGGTGCCGCACGAGGCACGGCCTTCGCCTGGACACCGGCCAACGCTCGTCGGGTGATTGGCAACGCGGGACTTCGACGCGTGGTCAGTGACCGCGCACCAACCTGTCTCATCGGCATTCACGATGAGGTCGATGAACTGTTGCTACGTGCCGCCACCGGTTACGCGCGCCCTGGTTCACTACCCCACTGGCTCTCGTCGCTGCACCACGCCGCGCGCGGCCTCGTCATTGCCGAAGCCATGACCTGGGCCAGTGTGGCACTCGACGCTCTGCGCGACATTGCCGAGCCGTGGTTGGTCCCCGAAACGGACGCCTACTACGACGTGGCCGCGGCGCGAACTTCACTTCGTGGGCGACGCGACGTCATTGTGGCCAGTTCGAATCAGCAACGGATTGTGGTGCGAATTCGCTCCGGGTTACCCACGAAATCGTCGGGAACGGGTCTTCGAAGCGACCTCGCGATTGATGGTCTGGCGCGCCCGGACGGCGCCGTAGCGCAGAGAATCGTTGGACTATGGCCCGATGCGGGCCTGGTTATGGCGGTGGACGGGACGGAAATCAATGTCCGAGCCGGAGTGCGCTCGCTGGTGCGAGCAGCGGTGGCCCAACAGCGTAAAAGTCACCGAGAAGTGGCGTGAACCGAGCGTAGTGCCGAAGCCCACTAGCGTAGAGCGGTCATGTCACTACGTACTTCACTCCGCAATGTTGCAATTATCGCTCACGTCGACCACGGAAAGACCACCCTGGTAGACGCGATGCTGCGTCAGACTGGGTCCTTCAGTGCCCACGAAGAGCTCACCGAGCGCGTCATGGACTCCGGTGACCTCGAACGCGAGAAGGGCATCACCATTCTCGCCAAGAACACGGCCGTGAAGTACCAGGACTACACGATCAACATCATCGACACCCCCGGTCACGCCGACTTTGGTGGCGAGGTCGAGCGTGGACTCACCATGGTTGACGCCGTGGTCCTTCTCGTCGACGCCGCCGAGGGTCCCTTGCCCCAGACGAGGTTCGTCTTGCGCAAGACCCTCGCACTGCGTCTGCCCGTGGTCCTGGTCATCAATAAAGTAGACCGACCCGACGCACGCGTCGACGAAGTCGTCAACGAAGTCGAAAACCTCTTTCTGGACCTCGACGCCGACGAAGACCAGATCTCCTTCCCCGTTTTGTACGCCTCCGCTCGTCAGGGCTGGGCCTCGCTCGACAAGAACGACACCTCCGGTGACCTCACCCCGCTCTTCCAGACAATTCTGGACTACGTACCAGCTCCCTCCTATGAAGAAGGCGCGGGCCTCCAAGCCCTCGTCTGCAACCTCGACGCTTCGCCCTACCTGGGTCGCCTAGCGCTCTGCCGCATTATGAATGGCACTATGGAGCGCGGCTCCACGGTGTCGTGGTGTCGCCTCGATGGCACGATCGAGCGTCAGAAAATTACTGAGATGTTCATCACCGAAGCCCTCGAGCGAGTTCCGGCTCAATCGGCTGGTCCCGGCGACATCGTCGCCATCGCCGGTATTTCCGAGATCACCATTGGCGAGACTCTGGCCGAACTCGAAAACCCCGTCGCGCTTCCGCCCATCACGGTCGATGAGCCCAGTCTTTCCATGACTATTGGTATCAATACCTCTCCTCTAGCCGGTCGCGAAGGAAGCAAGCTCACCGCGCGCATGCTTAAGAATCGACTCGATCAGGAACTGGTCGGTAACGTCTCGCTGCGAGTTCTCAACACCGACCGCCCCGACACTTGGGAAGTGCAGGGTCGTGGTGAACTGCAGTTGGCCGTTTTAATTGAGACCATGCGTCGTGAGGGTTTCGAACTCACCGTCGGTAAGCCCCAGGTCATGGTTCGTGAAATTGACGGCAAGAAGCACGAGCCCATGGAGCACGTCACGATTGACGTCCCCGACGAGTTCGTCGGCAACGTCACCTCCCTGCTCGCTACCCGTAAGGGTTCCATGCTCGACATGGTCAACCACGGCACCGGCTGGGTACGTCTCGAATGGCGCATTCCCGCGCGAGGTCTGGTGGGCGTTCGCACTGAGTTCATGACCGAAACTCGTGGAACCGGCATGTTGCACCACGTCTTTGACGGCTACTCACCCTGGACCGGTGATATCCGCTTGCGTCGTAATGGTGTCCTCGTTTCCGACCGCTCCGGCTCCACCAGCAACTTTGCCCTGGTCGGCCTCGAAGAGCGCGGCATCATCTTCGTGGGGCCGGCCGTGGAGGTCTACGAGGGAATGATCGTGGGCGAGAACTCTCGCGCCGACGAGATGGACGTCAACCCCACCCGGGAAAAGCAATTGACCAATATGCGCTCGTCGGGTAATGACAACTTCGAGCGCATGACGCCCCCGACCATCATGTCGCTAGAGCAGGCCCTCGAGTTCATTGCCGACGACGAAGCCGTCGAAGTGACTCCCCAGACTGTTCGCCTGCGCAAATTGGTTCTCGACCAGAATCTCCGTGGTCGTATGCGTAAAAACGCCAAGCACTAAGCCACTTTTCTCCGAGCGAGTATTGTCTCTCAACGGAGGGGTGACAGAGCGGCCGAATGTACCGGTCTTGAAAACCGGCGTGGGGAAACTCACCGTGGGTTCAAATCCCACCCCCTCCGCTCCTATTCCCCCCGGTTGATTCGTCACCCGGGGGGAATGTTTTTTTCTACGCCGTGGGGCGCTGTGCGCATCGTGGAGAATCCTTTTTGGGTCTGGACCTAAACTTCGCTCATGGCTCTTTTGACCGCCGCCCAGATTGAGCACTATCGCAGGTCGGGCTGGCTCGTCATGGACGAGCTCTTCGACGATTCGCTCGCAGCAATTCGTAGCGAAGTAACGGCGATCAGTGAGTGGGGCGACGACGGCGAGTGGATGCACCACTTCGAAATGACCGACTTCGGTCGACGTCTAGCGCGCACCGAAAACTTCGTTCCCTTCTCCCCCCTCTTGTCCCAACTGCTCCGGGGTGGGCCCATTCGCGACGTCGCGGGCGAATTACTCGGTGAAGAGGCCCTGCTCTACAAGGAGAAAATCAACTACAAGATGGTTGGGGGGGCCGGGTTTTCACCCCACCAGGACAAGCCGGCCTACCCCTTTGTGGAGCAGGTCTTGAGCGTGATGGTGGCCATTGACGACTCGACGGAGGAGAACGGTTGCCTCTTCGTGGCGAGCGAACAGCACCATCGCCTGTGGCCCCAGGATGAACGCGGTTGCCTGAACGCCGAGAGCGTCGCCGAACTTATCTGGCAACCAGTTGAACTACGGGCCGGACAGACACTCTTCTTTCACGCCCTCACCCCCCACCGCAGTGGCCCCAACACCTCGGCGAAGGATCGTCGCGCCCTCTACCCCACCTACAACGGAATCTCGGAGGGCGATCTGCGCGACGCCTACTACGCCGCCAAACACGAAGCCTTTCTCGCGCCGGAGTCGAGCGACCGAGTTCGCCTCTCGCTCATTGGTGACTTCGAAGGTCGGCCCGCATGAACCAGCCGACCACGGTGGGCGACGTCCTCGCCCTCTACGGCCGCAAGGGCGAGGAGAACTACGGCGAGGACGTCACCCAGCTCGAGCACGCCCTCCAGTGCGCCGCGCTCGCCGCGCGCAGCGGGGCCAGTGACGCGTTAATCGTGGCCGCCCTCCTGCACGACATTGGTCATCTCGTGGCCGATGTTCAAGGGGACCTTCGTTTCGATCTCGCCACCGATGACGATGTTCACGAAGCCATTGGCGCTCGGGTGCTGTCGCCCATTTTTGGTCCCGCCGTGGCGCAGCCCGTAGCCCTGCACGTCACCGCCAAGCGCTGGCGTTGCACAGTGGAGCCCACCTACTTTGAGTCCCTCTCCGCCACCTCGCAGGCCACCTTTCGAGCCCAGGGTGGCAAGCTCGACGCCGAGGCGCAACGTCGCTTCGAAGCTCACCCGGGACGCGAGGCCGCGCTGTTGCTACGCAGTTGGGACGACGTCGGCAAGGTTCCGGACTGGGCCGTACCCGGTCTTGACTCCTACCGTGAACTACTCGAAGGGCTAGCCGCGCAGCACGCGTCCGCGTAGTTCATTCACCCACGCGGTGGCTTCTACTCGAGCCGTGCTCACTTCTTCGCGGCGCCGGTCAGCGGCCGCTCCGGTGACGGGGTAGGAACCAAGAAACTTGACGCGCGTCATGTGCGCCTGCAGGTCGGTCAAACAATCCGCCACGAGGTCGTCGGCAATGTGGCCCTCAAACTCCACGATGAAGCAATAGTCGCCGATACCCCGCTTGGTGGGGCGACTCTCCACCTTGGTGAGATTCAGGTCACGAGCCGCGAAGCGGCCCAGTATCCCGTAGAGGGAACCCGGGTGGTCGTCGTCTTGAAAGCAGACAATCGTCGTGCGGTCGTGCCCCGTCGGGGCCGGCACCTGCGACCGACCCACGACGACAAATCGCGTCTCGTTATCTTCGTGGTCTTCGATGTTGGACTCAATGATGGAAAGTCCGTAGGTCTCGGCCGCCACCCGAGAAGCAATGGCGGCCATGGGGGTTGAACTTCCGGCCACCAACTGCGCAGCCTCCGCGGTCGAGGCCACGTTGAGCAACTCGGAGAAGCCGGTAGCGGTCAGAAATTTGCGGCACTGAGCCAGAGCGTGGGCGTAGCTCGTCACCACCGCCACTTCAGCACGCGTCACGCCCTCACGAGCCATGAGGTGCAGGCGAATCGGGAGAACTATCTCGTGTTGAATCACTAGTTCGTGGTCGAAGACCAGGCCATCCATGGTGGCCGAGACCGTGCCCTCAATGGCGTTTTCGATGGGCACAATGGCGCGATCAACGCCCCCGCTCGACACGGCGTCCAACACGTCCAGAATGCTGGGAAATGCGACGATGCTGGTGGCTTGCTCGCCGAGGGCGAGAGCCGCTTCGTGGCTGAAGGTGCCGGCGGGGCCCAAGTAACCCACGCGTGTCGTTGTCATAGGCCCAAGGCTAGTGCGGTGTCGAATTGACCTTCAACAGACGATCAGCCAAGAAGTCCACCGATCGCCGGAAGTTTTCTCCCGACACCCCCGAATGAGGACCAGGGGACATGACCAGAGTTTTATCCCGGGAGCCAATCAGTCCGAAGAGTTCAACAACGCTGGCTCGAGGAAAGAGTTCGTCGTCCCACTGACCGAGAAAGAAAATCGGTGGCGTTAAGGAGGCCGCGTCGGACACGATGCGCTCGCGAGTGGGGCCCGTCGCCCCCATGAGTCCCAGAACTGCTGCGCTGATTCGTGGTTCGGCGGCCACTAGCGGAAGTCCCAAAATTGTGCCCATCGAAAGTCCCCAGTAGCCAATGGCGAGGTCACTCGCTGCGCTCAGGAATTCCAAAATCTCATCGAGGGCCCAGCGCCACTCGGCGACGGCCACGTCGGTCAAGGTGCCGTCACTCGACCATCGCTGCGCGAATTCCATCAGGGCCAGCGGTCCCGTGACCGAAGGCTGAGGATTTCTCTCCCCGTGATTTGGTCCGTCGAGCGCGAACACGGCGGCCTGATGATGACGAACGAGTTGACGGGCGAGAGCCACCACGTAGTCCTCCATCTTGTGACCGCTGGCGCCGTGGCCGACTGCTATCAACATGCGCGGAACTCCTTCTTCGGGTGTCCACAGCGCTACCGGTATCGGGTGGGTGTCGCCAGCCAGCGTCCCGACCCGTAGGCGTACTCCATGAGACACTTCAGTTGAGAGAATTTTCATACGTGTGAGCGTAGCCACGCCACGGTGAGGATTCACAAGGAGGATTCGATGAGCCATCCGATGTTCACCTACGACGCTGAACTGGCCAATGAAATTCTGGAATTCTGTCGCCGGCGCTTGGCGCTCGCTCCCGTTCCCCTCGATTTCGGCAGCCTCCAATCCACCGACATGCAGGGCCTCCGTGCGCTGATCTCATCAACGGGAACACCCGGGGCCGACGTCCTCGCCTTTTTCGAAGCGGAGATTGCCCCGGCCGTGGTCTCGGCTGATTCTCCGCAATTTCTCGCCTTCATTCCGAATGCCCCGACGAAAGCCTCCCTGCTCTTCGACATGGTTGTTGCCTGCTCGGGTCTCAACGGCACGAGTTGGTTGGAGTCAGCCGGTGCGGTGCGGGCCGAGAATGAGGCCCTCAGGTTTCTGGCCGAGCGAGCGGGTCTGCCCGAGCGAGCGGGCGGAGTCTTCGTCTCCGGTGGCACCATGGGTAATTTGTCCGCCTTGACCGTAGGTCGTGACGTGGGTCGACAACGTAGGTCGCATGTCGCGCCACACGAGCTACGTTTCGCCGTCAGCAGTGACGCCCACTCCAGCGTTGCCGCTGCTCTGCACATCTTGGGGATTTCCGCCCTGATTGTGCCCACTGATGACCATCGCCTCACCGCCGCCCACCTGGAAGCCGCCCTCGCGAGTGACCCGCATCGCGAGACGGTCATCGGTGTTATCGCCACCTGCGGCACCACTAACGCGGGCATCATCGATGACCTCGAAGGCGTGGGGACTCTCTGTCGCCAGCGGAATCTCTGGTTCCACGTCGACGGCGCCTACGGCGGCGGGGCCCTCTTCTCCCGACGGCACGAGGAGACCCTTCGCGGCCTCCGCCACGCCGACAGTTTCATCGTCGACCCACACAAGTGGCTCTTCGCGCCGCTCGACTGCGCCGCCTTGCTCTATCGCGACCCGGAACTCGCACGCACCGTACACACCCAGCACGCTGGTTACCTCGACATCCTGCACCACGCGGCGTCCGAGGCGTGGAATCCTTCGGACTACGCCATTCATCTTTCGCGTCGCCCGCGGGGATTATCGTTTTGGTTTTCTCTCGCCACACACGGGGTCACTCACTACGAGACCGCGGTGACTGCCGCCATCGATACGGCTCACGCGGCGGCGGCCCTCATCAGATCTAGTGAGCATCTCGAACTCATCCGGGAGCCCGAACTCTCGGTTGTTTTGTTCCGACGAATCGGTTGGACGTCAGCCGACTACGACCAGTGGGCCCTTCAACTGCTGCGTGATCAGGTCGCCTTCGTCGCGCCCAGCACCTGGGAGGGTGAATCCGTTGCGCGACTCGCTTTCTTGCACCCCGATACCACCCTCGACCTCGTCGCCGAGATCATCGAGTCCATGAATTTCTAGCGCCCTTCTAAAAGGGGAGAGGTCGGGAGACGAAGCGTCTCACCCCGCTGCTGGCGACGTCGCCACGCCATGCCACTGAGGGCTTCGAGGACAATGCGATTGCCGAGAAAAGCCGTGATGTCGGCGTGATCGTAGGGTGGCGAGACTTCCACCACGTCCATGCCCGCCACGGGCACTTCCATCGCGATACGTCGCACCGCGTCGAGAAGCTGTCGGCTCGTCAAGCCCCCGGGCTCGGGTGTGCCGGTGCCCGGTGCCGAACCCGGATCCACGACGTCGACATCAACCGAAAGAAAGATTGCGTCACAGTCACTCAGCGCGAGCGCAATCGCCTCGGTGAGCACCTGGTCGAGACCACGGCTGACAATCTCGGACATCTCGTAGGAACGCATGCCCTGGCTGGCCATCCAGGCGAGCGTCGGCTCATCCGGCCAATAACCGCGCAGTCCAATCTGGATAAACCGGTCTCCGCGGCACGCGCCAGATTCAATCAATCGACGCATGGGTGTACCGTGACCGTAGAGAGAGCCAAATTGCGTGTCCGCCGTATCGGCGTGGGCGTCAAAGTGCAGCACGGCGACGCGGCCCCAGCCCACGTGTCGCGCCACCCCCGTGATATCGGCCAGAGCAATCGTGTGATCGCCCCCGAGGATGATGGGGACAGCCCCTCGCGTGGCGACCCGCGTCACGCATTCTTCTAGGGCGGTCAGCGATCGCTCCATTTCACCCGAGGGCATTTCAACGTCACCGAGATCAACGACCCCAAGCTCACCAAGCGGTTCGACGCCGAGGGCCAGGTGCGGACGACGGCCATCGTGCTCGAGGTAGTCCGCCGTGCGCAGGGCCAAGGGACCAAAACGGGCACCCGATCGGTACGACGTTCCGCCGTCGAAGGGAGCGCCGATAATAACTGCCAGTGCTGACGACCAACTTTCCTCGTGATCGATATCGCCCGCGGGAACGCCGAGAAAGGTAGAACTCGGACCGTAGAGATTGGCGATGCGCGCCATCAGGAACTGGCCCAGACCTCGTCGAGAGAATCAAACAGATCATCTTGGAAGCCCGTCAGAACCGATATATGCCCCTCGAGCGGTCGGTGGACCTCCGTGGCTCCCGGGATCGTCGCAACGAGCCACTGGCCGTGTGTGTGGGGCACCATCAAGTCCTCGTCGCCGTACCAGATCTGCGTCGGCACCGTGATCTCCGCTGGAGAGAACCCCCAGGGCGAGAAGAAAGCCCGGTCGTCGTCGTAAAAGCCGAAGTAGCCCTCCGCAAAGCCGTGACGGCAGGAGGCCGCTAACTGCGCGCGGGACTCTTCGCTCGTCAGGGCCGCCACATCCACCGCGCTGAGGAGTCCACCAAAAATTTCGACGATATTCTCAGCCGTCGCCGTCTCAAAGTCACGGCCGGACTCTCGGGCGTGGGCCTCGTGGGCCGGTCCCCCTTCGACGGCCAATGCGAACTCGGCGAGGTTTTCCGGGCCCATACCAGCCGTCCAGTCGAAATCAACATCAATGGGGACCACGCCCGCAATAGACCACGCACCGCGGCAACGACCGGGGTCGAGGGCCGCGCAGGCCAGGGCGTGGGGGCCACCACCAGACCATCCGATGGTCAGATACTGATCGCGGCCCAGTGCGTCGAGCAGGTCCTGGGTGTCACTCACGACGTCGGCCACTCGACGGCCCAGGAGCCGTGACGACTTCCCGTAGCCCGCACGCGACGAGGTGATCAAAAAGTAACCCCGGGCTACAGCGCGCTCCGCGAGAGCTTCGGACAAGAGGTGAGAGCCCGGCGACCCGTGGTGCAGCACCAGAGTCGGATGCTGCGGGTCCCCGAAGGTCGCCACTTCTAGACTTCGCCCATCGCGAAGCGTCACGGTCACATCTCTGCGAAGCATTTTTATCCTTTGTCTCGAACTCTCTGCTCAACCCTAGGCTAGGGAGGTGAGAAAAGTTACGGCCACCCGCATAATTCCCGCTACACCCACGCGTATTTTCGACCTCCTGGCCGATCCGCGACGCCACTCAGAGTTCGACGGCTCCGGTACTGTTCGAGCACCGCGTAAGGCCCCTCATCGGCTGAGCCTCGGAGCCAGTTTCGCGATGGATATGAAGGCCGGATTTAGTTACTTTGTCACGAATCGCGTCGTCGTCTTTGAACTGGATCGCGCCATTGCCTGGAGCCACTTCGGGGGTTACGTGTGGCGCTACGACCTCCTTGAAGTAGATGGTGGCACCCGCGTCACCGAAAGCTTCGACTACTCGGTGCCCGCGGGGCTCCTCATCGCGAGGACGGCTCGGCCGGAGAATAACCGGCTAGCCATGGAGGCCTCGCTCCGGCGAATTGAAGAACTACTTACGACTACGGAGTCGTCGTAAGACCAGCGCCGGTGTTGAGCAGTTCCACCCACGTCTGACCCGGCGTCATCGCAATCGTTTTTCCCGCCGCCGTGCGATACGAGATGGGATCACTCAAAGTAGAGCGGGACCAGGTTCCGACGATTTCCTTGCCCTTCTCGAATACCACCACGCGACCGCTTCCCTCGAGGACGCCCACTGAGTTAAAGGTACCAACGCCCCCCGCGTAGTTAATAAACATCACCACGAGGTTCTGGGGGCTGATGCGCTCCCCAGTGCCGGTGACGTCGAGCTTGCCAAAAATGTTGCGATCCCACGAGGCCGTAGCGGCGTTCCAATGCCAGGTCACCGAGTAGATGCTCGGAAACTTCGCACACACCGAGGAGACGCGCGTACCAGTGACGCCCTGACCCGGTGAAAGATAGGTCAGCATGCGCTGCGGGGGTACGGGGGTGCCACCGAAGGCAAAGAGTCCGGCGACGTGCGCGTAGAGATTGTGGGGTGCGTAGCGGGCGGGATCACGGAACATGGCCGCGCGGGCTCGCGACTCGGTCACCATGATGACCGGGGCGGACCGTACCGCTTCAATGGCGTAGGGGGCACCACCGGAGTAGGCGAAGATTCCTCCGAAGGGCCAAATCAAACTGCGGTCGGTGGGTCGCACCGAGCGCACGGGACCGACCTTGTCGGGCGTTGAAGAGTTGAAGACTGCAGCCAGGCGGGTGATCCCGCCATTCACGATTTCCTCGTAGACCATGTCGGCGTGATTGACGCCAAAGAGCGGCCGGGCATCGGGAGTGTTTTCGATCTTGATGACCAGGGCTGGTCGGGTAACGCTGAGTCCCGACGGGTCGGAGAGACCCGTGAGCGGCGCAGTCGGAGGAGCTGTCGTCGTAGTCGTCGTAGTCGTCGTAGTCGCACTAGGCCAGTACTTCTTTACCGTGGGGTACAGCTTCACACCACCCACGACGAGGGCCGCGAGGACGAGGAGGAGAAGGATGCGACGCACGATTCCAACCTACCAACTAGGGCAGAGGCCGAAAAATCACCGTGTGCGGCAACTGGGTTTCGGGGCTGAGGTGCTCCGAACCCGCGACGCAGGTCCAACCGGTCGCTCGATAGAAATCCAAGGCCGTGTCGCGACCGTTGGCCCATATTTCCTCACAGCCTCGCTCTCGGAGAAGTGCTTCCGCAACGACCATCACTCGGGCGGCCAGCCCGCGCCGCTGATGCGTGAACGCGGTAGCCAGATAGCGCAATTGGTACGACGACGCGTTCGCCGTCACCGGCGATGTCGAGGGGTAGAACGATGAGGACACCACGACGACGCCCTCGTCGATTCCAGCGAGGTGCAGGGCCGCCGCATCGTGGTCCCGAGCATCATCGACACGAGCATCATCATCACCACCCCGCAGAACGCCGCGACGCAGCGCGTGAAGTTCCTCCGGCATCACCTGGGCAATATGAAAGGACTTAGAGTTCATCATTCTCATCCAGATTTGTCATGTACTCAACCAAGCGCTGCGTCGGGTCTCGACGTAGGGCTTCGCTCGCGCCGGTGGGGAGAAACCCCAAGCGACGGTAAAAGGACACCACCCGGGGCAGGGCTTCGTTGACGTGTAACCCGAAGTCCGACACTCCCTGCGAACGTACCCAGCTGCTCACTGCCCGTACCAGGGACGTCGCCACTTCGCTTCCGCGGTAGCGAGGATCGCAGTACATGCCGTAGAGCCACCGGGCGTGGGGATGGAGTTCGTGTTCTCCTCCTGAGGCAGTGGCAATAGGGCTGTCGCCGGCCATCACGACAAAAAGAGCCGAGCGCGGGTCGGCGATTCGTCGACGCCATTCCGCCTCGCTCGTGCGCAGTGCTTGGCTGTGGGTAGTCCCGTAGGCCAAGGGCGTATTGAGAAGTGAGGCCAGGCGAATTTCACGCGCTATCTCCCACTCGTCAACGCTGGGTCGGACAATCAGCATCTGACGAGTTTTCCACACCCGCACGTCGTCGGACGAGTGCAGCGAGGAGTAGCGAATATTGCTATTCGAAAAGTTCCGGGTCCGTGCGCACAATGTCATCCCACATCGGCTGGAAGGAGAACCAGCCCGCCAGCGGATAGCCGGTCTGGTCACGCGTGTAGCGAGCTCCCTCGGCGTCGACGTGTAGGGGTGTTCCCGCGGCCTCGGCAATGAGTTGCGCCTGGCACGAACGCTCCATGGTAATAAACCACCACGCCGCCTCATCGACCGACTGGCCCACCGTAAAGAGCCCGTGGTTTTGGTGAATGGCGGCCTTGTGCTGGCCCAGGCCCCGGGCGAGAACGCGACCCTCTTCTTCATCGAGAACAATGCGACCGCCGCCTTCGGAGACCAGAACGTGATCTTCGAAAAAGACGCAGGCGTCCTGGGTGATGGGATCGAGTGTGCGCCCGAGCGAAGAATAAGCTTTTCCGTATAGCGAGTGCGCGTGGGCGGCCGCAATGACGTCGGGTCGCGCCGCGTGCACCGCCGCGTGAATCACGAAGGCCGCACGATTTACTGGCCGTGAGCCCTCGACCACCTCACCGGCGTGGTTCACCAAAATAAGGTCCGACACGCGAACGTGACGAAAGTTCATACCGAAGGGATTGACCCAGAAGTGATCCGTCAGTTCGGGATCGCGCGCCGTAATGTGGCCGGCAACGCCTTCGGAGAATCCGAGCTTGCCGAAAATCCGCAGCGCCCCAGCCAAGCGCTCCTTCCGGTGCTGGCGCTCGCTCGCGAAGGAATCAAAGGTCGGGGGTAGATTCATCACCAGTTCTTGTTGGCGTGGAACAAACGGCTCCGCAATATTTGTCATTAGACTCTCCTTCAATTCGATGACCAAAATCTACAACTTCCGTCCGTGGGAGGTTCGAATTGGGTCAGGTCGGGCTACGAACTCCGCAGCGCGAGCACGCGTAGGTCGTAGCCGCCCAACACACCAAATTCTCGGTGTGACAAAAGGGACATTCGCTGTGTTCGTAACGAGGTGTGCCGCAGCCGCAACGCGACACTTGGGGATTACAGGGTACTTGCCCACCGCTCATGGATATCTCCTTAACGTTCCTGCTTTATCAAGGTGCTGTCACAGTGACCTACCATGGGGCATGCGCGTACTGCGACTCGGGGCCATCACTCTCGCCGTCATCGGCCTCCTCGCCACGCAGGCCTACGCTGGCGCGCCACCGAGTGGAACCGCTAGTCAGGTGGCCAGTGCCGTGGCGAGTTCTCCAAAAATCATGAAGGTAAATTCCACCATCCTGAGCGCCCTCCCCGGGGCCGCCACTGACACCGTCGCGCGCGTCTTGCCCATCAGTAGTAATCCGGGTTGCGACACGATTAGCCAGTGCGTCTTCGGCTCCTCCACCTCCAGCACCACGGTGGTTCTCTTTGGCGACTCGCACGCTGCCCAGTGGTTACCGGCCCTCGCGCCCGTCGCGATAGCGAGCCATTTCAAACTCATAGTTCTCTGGCACGCCGGCTGTCACGTCGCCGACGTCAACGTCCAGTACGAGCCGCTCGGGCCGGCTGAGGGATTCGACTTCTGTACTACCTGGCTCACTCACGAGATTGCGAGTATTGCGGCCCTGCATCCGCGGCTCGTTCTCCTCGGCGAACGCACCACCATGATCGGCGACGCGAACAAGGCTCCCTTCACTACGACCGTGTGGCGAGCCGGACTCGTCTCGACTATTTCTCAGATCAAGACCACCACCACGAAGGTGGCCACCTTTGAAGACCTCCCCTGGGGCAACGTAATGCCCGGTCAGTGCCTCTCCATTCACCTCAGTAGTGTTCAGTCCTGCGCTTCGCCCTACCCCAATAGGGCATTCTCGGGTCAGCAGGTAGCCGAGAAGAACGCCGCCCTCGACACTAAGACCACCTTCATCGCGACCCACCAGTGGTTCTGCACCGCGACCAGCTGTTCACCCATCGTGGGGAATTACGTAACGAAGTGGGACCAGGGGCACGCGTCTGCGAGTTACGTTCAATATCTAACGTCGGTAATTGCGGCCGTAATAAAGCCACTGCTGTAACCAGCGAGGTGACGCGCCTCGCTCCTATCGCCAAACTAGGACTCACTGCGGCGCGTCATCAACTACCCAGATCTGCTGACCGTGAATGATCTTATTAATGCGACGCGGTGGGATACTGATTGAGATGTCCACGGGGCTGCGGGGTCGCAGCGGGTGGCGGAGTCAACCCTCCAACGAAAATCTATAGACATTCGTCTACCGTCGGGACTTGAAAACGAGTTCGGCGATTCCTCGGCACCTACTCATTCTTGGCTTCGTCTGGAGAACGCGCTATGAAGAAACTTGTACGGTCGTCACGATGGGGAGCGCCTCGGGCAGCGCGTCGCCGCGCAACTTCATGCCCTCCAAGTGAAACGGGATCGCTTCGCGCATGTTCTCGACAACTTCTTCGATTGTGTGACCAGTGGTGACTACTCCATCAAGCCCAATCACGTAGGCGGAGAAGTTGCTTCCGGCATCTTCAATCACGATTGTGTATTCAGTCATTTGTCTCACCTCCGCACTTTCGCTTGTTTCATGATGCTAGCGAGGGTTCCCGGACGCACCTCATCCGACGGATGTCCCGGAACCGTGACGCACCCGCTCTTTGTTGCATGATGGAACTGTCGATGACTTCTCCGCTGACGTGAGAGGAACCAGCCATCCTCCTTGATGATCTGAATGACTTCCCTCACCTTCACGACCTCCCAACGGTCGCGAACTACTCAACTTTCGAAGGAGAACCTGTACACGTTGGTTTTGCGTTGTACGAACCCCGTCCGTTCGTATAAGCGGTGGGCGGCTGCTCGGTCGGAGCGGGAGGTGAGATCGACAGTGCGCGCGCCGTGTTCTCGCGCCCTAGCAATCCCCGCGTTCACTAGCTCATCGCCCACACCTCGTCCACGAGCCGATGCGTCAACGACCACATCCTCAATCCAAGCTCGCAGCCCAGTGGCCAGCGGGAACATGGTCAAGGTGAGGAGACCGGCAATGGCAGAATCGAAGCGCGCGACGAACAGCGTGACGGACTCGTGAGACAGCAGGGCTTCGAGTTGTTCCATGCTCAATCCAGCGAAGGAGGTCGAGAGCTGGGGGATGAGATGGTTCATCGCTACCAAAAGTTCGTCACTCGCGACCGCAGCTACTTCAATGGAAATCATTCACCACCTCGCCACACTGGTCGCCGCACGGCGTGATAAAAAATCTCGCGGACTTCACCATCGATGGCCGCAAAAATAGGGTCGGCCCAGGTGTCGGCACTAATGAGCGGCGAGGGAAGCTTGTCCCGGGTAAACCAGCCGGCGTCCTGACACTCCAAGGGGTGGGGATTAAGTTCTCCCCCGGTGGCCCGGCAGAAGAACAAGAGTGAATAGAACGAGGTACGCGACATGCCTAAACGCAGACCATCCAACACACCCAGTAGGCGCTCGGGTTCGCAGTCAATGCCGGTTTCTTCCTTCACCTCTTTCACCACGACTTCCGGCGCCGAGTAGCCAATGTCGCACCACCCCGTGGGGTAGAGCCAAATACCCGAATCACTGCGCTGAATGAGCAGTAGCTCACCCTTTTCGTTAGTGACCGCGGCGCCGACAGCCACCTTGGGCGTGGCGTAACCGGGAATTCCCTTTTCGATCTGCTTCATCCACTCCTCGACGTGTCCGGAGGCTTCAGAGTCGTCGTGGAGTCCGTGGAGGGCCGCTTCTTTAATGTCGGCGGCGATCTGCATCACTTCTTCGAAACGTTCACGCTCGTACTGGCTCTCGGTAAAACCAAGTCCGGTACGCGCCACACCCGCGAGCGATTCCGCCCAGCGCAGTAATGCCTTTTCCCCGACTGGTTCACTCACAAAATCAACCTAGCAAGCCCGACTAGGGCGTCACCGCATCGAGCACGTCCTCAACAGAACCCACCAAACCGGTGTAGAAGGATCCGAATTCACCGTAGAGAGTGGAAGCTTCATCAAAGCGCATGGTGTAGACGCACTCTTTGAGATCATCGACGTGGGCGCCGAAGAGGGTGACGCCCCATTCCCAATCGTCGAGTCCGGTGGACCCGGTGACGACCTGGAGGATCCGACCCTTGAACTCGCGACCCGAAGCACCGTGTTGGCGCATCAGCGACTCACGCTCCTCGTAGGGCAGGGAGTACCAGTTATTCTGCTCGCCTCGGCGCTTGGACATGGGGTAGAAACAAAAAGCGCGCAAGCCTTCGGGGGGCAGATTTGGAAAGAGGCGATCGTTGATCATCTTCTCGGGCATACCACCGGCGTACTCAGAGATTTCAGTGACCGAGACGTAACTCTCAACAACGCAGAGGCCGGCCGCTTGAATACGTGATTGGAATTTACGTAAATCCCAGAGATTCTCTCCGAGCACCATGAAACAGAGGTCGGCCTTGGCCCCCATGATGGCAGTTGAGACCACCTGCAGGCCACCTTCGATTGCTGCTTCTACGGCGAGCGAGACCGCCTCGCGGTCCACCCTTGCTTCGGGAGAGCAGAAGAGGTGAACTACGTTGAGGCCGGTCTTGGGACCGAGTGGTTCAGGTGTTGTCATAGCCCCAGCCTAGAAGGGTGGAGGGGGTCACTCATCAGTGGAGAATTACTCGCCTCCAGCCACGTGGCGAAGAACGAGGGGTCACTGGCGAGCCAAGAAAAAGAGGGACGGGGCCGAAGCCCCGTCCCTCGTACTGCACCTTAAAAAGGTTTAGTAGTCGTCCATCCCACCGCCGGGCATCGCCGGAGCCTTCTCCTCGGGCTTGTCAACAATGACGCACTCCGTAGTCAAAAAGAGCGCGGCAATGGACGCCGCGTTCTGTAGGGCTGAGCGCGTCACCTTGGCGGCGTCAATGACACCGGCCTTGATGAGGTCCTCGTATTCGTTGGTGGCGGCGTTTAAGCCTTCCGTAGGATTCGGCAGGTTACGCACCTTGTCCACGATGACGCCACCTTCGAGACCGGCGTTAATCGCGATCTGCTTCAGCGGCTCTTCGACCGCGCGCGAGACCATGCGAGCTCCCGTTGCTTCGTCGCCGGTCAGGGTAGCGGCCACGGCCAAAATCGCCGCCTGACTGCGCAGCAGCGCCACGCCACCACCGGGCACCACACCTTCTTCGATGGCGGCCTTCGTGGTCGAAACGGCGTCTTCGATTCGGTGCTTCTTTTCCTTGAGCTCGACTTCCGTCGCCGCGCCCACCTTGATCACCGCCACACCACCGGACAACTTCGCGAGGCGCTCTTGGAGCTTCTCGCGGTCGTAGTCCGAGTCCGTGTTTTCGATTTCGGCCTTGATCTGAGCGATGCGACCCTTAATGTCGTCCTCCGCGCCAGCGCCTTCAACAATGGTGGTCTCGTCCTTGGTCACCACGACCTTGCGGGCGGTGCCCAGCAACTCCATGGTGGTGTTCTCCAACTTCAAACCAACTTCTTCGGCAATGACCGTAGCGCCGGTCAAAATGGCGATGTCCTGCAACATCGCCTTGCGACGCTCACCGAAACCAGGTGCCTTCACGGCGACCGAACGGAAGGTTCCGCGAATCTTGTTAACGACCAGGGTCGCGAGTGCTTCACCCTCGATGTCCTCGGCGATGATTAGCAGTGCCTTGCCCGACTGCATAACCTTCTCGAGCACGGGAAGCACGTCACGGATGGCGCCGATTTTCGAACCCACGATGAGGATGAAGGGGTCTTCCAGGACGGCCTCCATGCGCTCGGTGTCGGTCGAGAAGTACGGCGAGATGTAGCCCTTGTCGAAGCGCATGCCCTCAACGAGGTCCATACCCATACCAAAGGTCTGGGACTCCTCGACGGTGATGACGCCGTCCTTGCCGACCTTATCGATGGCGTCGGCGATCATGGCACCAATCTCGGTGTCGGCTGCGGAGATTGAAGCGACCTGAGCGATCTGCTCCTTCGAGTCGGCGGGCTTGGCCAATTCGCGCAGCGACTCAATCGCGGCTTCGACGGCGGCTTCGATGCCCTTCTTCAGCGACATGGGGTTGGCGCCAGCGGCCACGTTCTTCAGTCCTTCACGGACCATGGCCCACGCGAGGACGGTGGCCGTCGTGGTGCCGTCGCCGGCCACGTCGTCAGTCTTCTTCGCGACTTCCTTGACCAGTTCGGCGCCGATGCGCTCGTAGGGGTCTTCGAGGTCGATTTCCTTGGCGATAGACACACCGTCGTTGGTGATAGTGGGGGCGCCCCACTTCTTGTCCAGGACGACGTTGCGACCCTTCGGCCCCAGCGTGACGCGCACGGCGTCCGCTAATTTATTCATTCCTCGTTCGAGGGCGCGACGCGCCTCTTCGTCAAAAGCGATCAGTTTCGCCATTGTGATTCCTCCTAAGCGATGCACCACGTGGTGCGAATCTAATCTTAGCAGTCTCCCCCCGAGAGTGCTAAATCGCTCTAGCAGCCACCGGCCACGGCCGGAACCAGCGAAACGGTCTGACCAGCCACCACGACGGTGTCGAGACCCTGCAAGAAGCGAACATCCTCGTCGGCCACGAAAACGTTGACGAAGCGGCGAATTTTGCCCTCGTCATCGAGCACGCGCGCCGCCAGACCGGGGTGAAGCTCCTCGACGGCCTGAATGGCGGAGCGAACGTCGTGGGCTTCGACCGCAACTTCGGCTTCTCCCCCCACGAGCACGCGAAGTTGACTGGGTAGGCGAACGATGACGCTCATGAGCTGGTCTCCATAACTAGGTGAGGCGATAACACTGATTGAGCCGCCGCCAAAGACGGGGTGATGGTGTGCGTCACCGTGGCGGTGTCAACAACGGCGTCGAGGGTCTTGAGACCATGTCCCGAAATAATCGCCACGATGGGTTGATCACGGTCAATAGATCCTCGGTTGACGAGCTGACGCAGTGAGGCGATGGTGACCCCACCCGCCGTCTCGGCAAAGACACCCTCGGTGCGCGCCAGAAGTCCAATGCATTCGAGAATCTCCTCGTCACTCACTGAGCCACAGTCGCCGCCACGGGCGCGCAACTCATCGAGAACGTAGGGTCCGTCGGCGGGGTTCCCAATCGCCAGCGAACGCGCAATGGTGTTCGGCCGCACCGGGGTCACGGTATCGTCGCCAGCGGCGAAGGCCTGAGCGATGGGGGAACAACCCGCGGCCTGAGCGCCGAAGAGGATAGGGGCAGCGCCGGTGGTGAGTCCCAGTTCGTCGAGCTCACGAAAACCCTTGGCGATCTTCGTAAGTTGGGACCCCGAAGCCAGGGGCACGATGACCTGAGCTGGCGTGCGCCACCCCAGTTGCTCGGCGATTTCAAAGGCCAGGGTCTTTGATCCCTCGGCGTAGTAGGCCCGCAGATTGATATTGGCGAAGGCCCAGTCGGGGTGCTCGGAGACCAATTCGGCACAGAGACGATTCACGTCGTCGTAGGTGCCCTCCACCGCAATCACCGTGCCACCAAAGATGGCGGCCATGGCGATCTTGGAGCTCTCGAGGTCCGCCGGGATGATGGTCACACTGGGCCAGCCAATCGCGGCGGCGTGGGCCGCCACCGACGTGGCCAGATTCCCCGTCGACGCACAAGCCGCCGTGGTAAAACCCAGACGTCGAGCCGAGGAGAGGGCTACCGAGACCACGCGGTCCTTGAATGATCCGGTGGGGTTCACGGTGTCGTCCTTGAGGTAGAGCTCGCGAACACCGAGCACTGCCGCCAAGCGGTCGGCACGTCGTAGCGGGGTCCAACCGGCCCCGAGGTCGACGGGGCCCACTCCGGTGTCGGGCAGCAGGTCGTGATAACGCCAGATCGAATTGGGGCCCGCGGCGATGGATTCGTGGGTGACGACTCCCTTGGCGGCCGCGAGGTCGTACTGCACCTCGAGCGGACCAAAACAGATCTCACACACAAAGAGCGCTTCGCTCGGGTACGTGGCCTTACATTCTCGGCACTGAAGTCCAATGGCAAAACTCATATATCCCTCTCATCGCACGGGCATTGGCACCTGGTGTGATGAGTGATTAGCTCTTGGATCACACTGGTTGCCGCGACTTCACAGGGCCCGTCCCTCAGTCGCTCTTGATGTGCTTGTAATCATACAGGAGGAATGCCAGGGTCTGTCAAGAGCGGGGCGGAGCGCGTCACCTAGCCTGTAACGGTGACTCTTTCCGACGTGCCCTGGACTCTCGGGACAGCCGACTTCGATCTGAACGTGGTTACGCCACTCAAGGGCGACTGCACCATTTCGGTGATCATCCCCGCCCGCAACGAATCACTCACTATTGGCGCCGTCCTCGACGCCGTGCGTAGCCTGCACCACGACGGGCGCGCCTTTGTCGACGAAGTGATTGTCGTGAACGACCACTCCAGTGACGATACCGCCACGGTCGCCGAGCGCCACGGTGCTCGGGTGGTAGATCTGGAGGGGCCGAGCGGGAAGGGCGAGGCCATGCGCGCCGGACTGCTCAGCTCGACGGGGGCGCTAGTCGTTTTTCTCGACGCCGACGTCACCAACACTCGACCCGACTTTGTACCCCGACTCCTGCAGCCCCTCTTAGAAAACCCCAGCATCGAACTCGTCAAGGCCTACTACGAGCGTCCCCTGCTCGACATGCCGACCGGGGGTGGGCGCGTGACGGAAATCGCGGCTCGGCCCATCTTGGCGCTGCTTTTTCCCGGCTTGGGTGAAATTCGTCAGCCCCTGGCTGGTGAGACCGCGGGACGACGGGAACTCTTTGAAACAATCGGCTTCGAATCGGCCTACGGAGTCGAGATTGCCCTCCTGATCGACGTTGCGGGCACGCGAGGAGTTGGGACCATCGCCCAAGTAGACCTCGGGATCCGTCGGCACCGTAACCGACCCATTGAAGAATTACGACCAATGTCGGTCGAAGTGCTGCGTGCTGCGCTCACCCGCTTCGGAGTGGCCCTCCCGGAGCACTAGTTAGCCGCGGACTAGTTCGGGGCCGAGAATAATAACCACCGAGTCCCCCGACGCCCCCGCCACCGGCGTCTGAGCGCCCAGGGGAATCAGACTCCCGAGAGAAACCCGCAGACTGGCTGCGATGTCGCGCGCCGCCCACTCGAAGCCGGCGTTGTAATAGATGATGGTGGAAGCGACCTTGGCGGCGTTGAGTTCCGGCAGGGTGTTCCAGCCCAGGGTCATCAACTGCTGCGTATACTGACGAGCCAAGCCGCTGACTGCCGTGCCGTTAGCTACCTGCACGCGGACCATGGAGCGCGGAACCGTGGTCGTCGTCACTCCGCTGGTCACGGTGGTGGTCGTATCGGCGGCGCCCGGGGTCGGGGTCGAGGTGGTGACGGTGGAAAAAGTAATGACGGCGGCGAGGAAGAGAACCAAAATCACAACGGCGGTTCGGGGTCGAGGTTGGTAGTGCGAACCACCCCGAGGAGTAGTGCTGTATTCGTTGTCGTCTGGTTCTAGCGAAGCCACAGGCCTAGCCTAGGTCGTAGCGTGAGTTTTAGATAACCTTGAGTAGTGCGCCGGTGTAGCTCAGGGGTAGAGCGGTTGTTTTGTAAACAACTGGCCGGGGGTTCGAATCCCTCCACCGGCTCTGAAAAAAGGAGCCCGCATGAGGATTTTTAAGGGATCAAAGAGCACTCTGCACGAGTTTCGAACCTTCGTAGTCCGGGCCAACGCCATCGATCTCGCCATCGGAGTGGCGATTGGTGCAGCCTTTACGGCCGTCGTGAACTCCATCGTTACCGGCATGTTCACCCCCATCATTAGCGCCCTGATGGGTCACACCAACTTCGCCCAGCTTCACGTCACGATTCGTGGCAGTTCCTTTGAATACGGAGCCCTCATCAACGCGGTGATTTCGCTGCTCATCGTGGCTGCGGTGCTCTTCTTCTTCGTGGTGAAGCCACTCGGTGCGCTGCGCAGTCGATTGGGCATTGACGTGGCCATCAAGTCACCCTGCCCGGCCTGTCGCTCAGATATTTCCGTGGGCGCACGGCGTTGCCCCATGTGCACCGAAGTGCTCGGGGACAGTTGGGTGCCAGTCCCCGCTGACGACGAGCAGAAGAGCTAGTGCATCGCCCGTTGGCGGGCCACTTCAAAGGCCGCCACGGATGCTGCGACGCCCGCGTTCAACGAACTAATGGTTCCCAACTGGGGGATGGAGACCACCGCCTGACAACGCTTTCGCGTGAGGGCCGAGAGGCCATTTTGTTCGCCACCGACGACCAGCGCCACCGGAACTGAGCCTAGATCGAGATCGTAGAGCGAATCCTTCGACTCGCCAGCGAGACCCACGGTCAAGACGCCAGCCTTATTCAGTCGGTCGATCGTGGCGGGAATCCCGCCCACTTCGGCGAAGGTTAAATACTCAATGGCCCCGGCGGCTGTTTTCGTGACCGCGGGGGTGACGCGCGCGGCGCGGTGTCGTGGCAAAATGACGCCGGTCACACCCGCACCCTCGGCGCTACGCAAAATGGCTCCGAGGTTGCGAGGATCGGTGAGGCCATCACAGATCAACAAGAAGGGGTGCGCTACTTGGAGCAACTCTTCGAGACCGGTCGAGGGCAGTCGCTCGGCGAAGGCCACTACACCCTGGTGACCTTCGGTGCGGGCCTCCTTGTCGAGTCGAGCCCAGGACACTTGATCAACCTTGACGCGACGACGACGAGCGAGGTCTTCAATCTTGTCCAGTATGTCCGCCGACTCCTGGGCTTCGGCAACCATGATGCGCTTGACGGTACGGCGTTGAGCCATCAGCAGTTCTAAAACGGCCTGACGACCTTCGACCTGGTCACCACCAATACCCTCGGGGGCACTCTTGTGGGCGGGGGCGGGACGGCCGCGGGTGGGTCCGCCGGAGCGACCGCTGCCGGGGGCACGACGAGGACCAGTGGGACGACCCTTAGGTCCTCCACTTCGGGGGGCGGGGCGTGGACTCACGGATTCTCCTTCAATAGAACAACAGCGGTAGCGGCGATTCCCTCGGAGCGACCAATCGCCCCCAGACCTTCGGTGGTGGTGGCCTTCACGCTTACCAGGCACTTCGTTCGAGCACTCAAACCTTCGCTCATCAGCGGCATCGCCGCCGCGAGGCGGGGGCTTTGCGCGACGATGGTGATATCTGCGGACTCAACACTGAACCCAGCTTCGCTGGCGAGACTGACCACCCGCTCGAGAAAGAGACTCGAGGGCGCGGCGCGCCACGTTTCGTCTGTGTCGGGAAAATGTCGACCGAGGTCACCCAGATTCGCGGCGCCCAAGATCGCGTCGCAGAGGGCGTGCGTCACGGCGTCAGCGTCGGAATGGCCCTCGAGGCCCGGAGCGCCGGGAATCTCGACCAAGCCCAGCCACAGGGCGCGCGAGGTGTCGCTCGAGAAGCGGTGGACGTCGTAGCCGTGGCCAATTCTCATGCGAGCTCCCACTGTGTCTGTACCCAGACCAGATCGTCGGGCGTCGTGATTTTACGATTCGACGTCTCGCCGGCCACGACAATCACCGTCGCCCCGATTTCTTCCAGGAGAGCGGCGTCGTCGGTCGCGTTGAGGCCACTGGCGTGGGCCGTGCGTAGTGCACTGAGGCGAAAGGCTTGGGGAGTTTGCACGGCGACCACCGTGTCACGGTCCACTGTCGACAGCACCGTGGCGGGCAACGAACCCGACACCATCTTTAAAGTGTCAACTACGGCCACCCCGGGAATAGCACCATCGACGTCAGGACCGAGGGCGTCCACCACTCGATGGAAAAGGTCGGAACTAGCCAAAGGTCGCGCGGCGTCGTGGATAACGACGGCGTCGTATCCGGCACAGTGGGCAAGGCCACTACGAACCGACGCGGAACGAGTCGCACCACCTTCAACAACGACGTCCGCACCCTCGCCCCTCCCGTCGTATTCCGCCGGGACCACGACGATGACGAAAGAAGCTACGGAGCGAGCCGCAGCCACGCTGTGGGCAGTGATGGACGAGGATCCCAACGACAAAAACTGTTTCGCCGCGCCGAAGCGTTCGCCGCTACCGGCCGCTACGACAATCGCGGCTACCCGCACGGCTACGGCAGCGCCGAAGCGAGCTTCTCTTCGGCCGCTTCTTCGTCAACGTTGAGAGCGAAGGTGAGTTCCGAGACCAAAATTTGACGAGCCCGGGTCAGCATGCGCTTTTCCCCCGCCGAGAGCCCCTTGTCTTTATCGCGAATTGAGAGGTTGCGCACCACTTCGGCCACTTGGTAGATATCACCGCTACGCAGCTTTTCGGAGTGATTCTTGAAGCGGCGCGACCAGTTAGTCGGCATGCGAGCTTCCTTCTTGCGTAAAACTGCGAAAACTTCTTCGACTTCTTCGTCATTGATCACGTCGCGGAGTCCCACTGATTCAGCGTTAGCCACTGGCACCATCAAGGTGAGGTCGGAGTAGGCCACTTTGAGCTTCAGGTAGTCCTGCTTGACGCCGAAGGCTTCCTTCTTTTCCACCTTTTCGACGGTGCACGCACCGTGGTGAGGGTAAACGAGCCGGTCGCCTTTTTTATACTTGCGAACAGTGGTCATGCAGAAATAACTCCTCGAGAGGACCCTGAGTGGGTTGGGGGACTGCTAATTCTACTCCATTTTTACGAATTGGTCAGTAGCGACCGTCCTGATTCACGAGATAACCCACATTGTGACCACCCGGGGTGAAAATGCTCGGCCGAGGACAAGGTCCACTACAGTCTAGTGATGTAGCAAAGTCCAGTCTTTTCCTGCCGCTAAATTTTTGGCCATTCCTTTCGTCTCAAAATTGCTCGGTAATCCCGAATAGTTGAACCTGGAAATTAAATAATCCAAGGAGGTCTTCTGCCGTTCACGCCGTGGCCAGGGTGCGAAATGAAATACCAGTTCTTGAAATTCGCAGTTACACAATGCCCACGACTACATTGACCATCAAAATTGATGCGTACACGCAGAGTATTTAAGTTGTCTGCGGCAGCCAAATCATTCCGACGCTGCCGCCGAGATTCTTGGTGCCGACAAAAAGTACCTTGACGTCTCCTAATCAGCGGTACTGCAGATTAGGACTGAATCCCCAACGATGCCAGGGCCGAGCAGAGCAGAAATTAGGCAGTCGGAGTCGAATCTTCCAAGTCGACTGATGGCGGGAGGCCCTCAACCGCTTCGAAGGTCAACTCGGGACCATCCGCCCCTTCGACCGCGTCAACGACGATGGTCTGGCCGGCACGGAACTCCTTGAAGAGAATCTTCTCGCTGAGCACATCCTCGATGTACTGCTGGATCGCCCGACGTAGAGGACGAGCTCCGAGTTCGGGGTCGTAGCCCTTGTCCGCGATGAAACTTTGGGCCGCGGCCGAGAGTTCAAGACCCAGTCCCTGCAGAATCAACATGTCACGAAGTCGCGCAATGAAGAGCTCGGCGATGGAGATGACTTCGTCCTTGGTGAGTTCGTGGAAGACAATGGTGTCGTCGATACGGTTTAGGAACTCGGGACGGAAGTGAGCCTTCAGCGCCGCGTGGACTTTTTCCTTCATCTTCTCGTGCGTGGCCGCTTCCGAACCCTTGGCGAAACCAATGGAGGCGCGACGCAGGTCCGCGGTACCGAGGTTGGAGGTCATGATCAAAATCGTGTTCTTAAAGTCCACGACGCGACCCTGAGCGTCGGTCAGGCGGCCATCTTCCAGAATCTGCAGCAGGGTGTTGAATACGTCGGGGTGAGCCTTTTCGACTTCGTCAAAGAGGACAACCGAGAAGGGCTTGCGACGTACGGCTTCGGTGAGTTGACCACCTTCGTCGTAACCCACGTAGCCCGGGGGCGAACCGACGAGACGACTCACCGTGTGCTTCTCCATGTATTCACTCATGTCGAGCTGGATCAAGGCTTCTTGGTCGTCGAAAAGGAATTCGGCGAGGGTCTTGGCCAACTCCGTCTTTCCCACGCCGGTCGGGCCGAGGAAAATAAAGGAGCCCGCGGGACGCTTGGGGTCCTTGAGTCCGGCGCGCGTACGGCGAATAGCCCGACTGAGAGCCTTGACGGCTTCTTCTTGACCAATGATGCGCTTGTGGAGTTCATCTTCCATACGCAGCAACTTGGTCGTTTCTTCTTCGGTCAAGCGGTAGACCGGGATACCGGTCCAGACGGCCAGAACTTCAGCAATAGTCTCTTCGTCTACTACGTCAAAGGTGGCTCTGCCGACGGCTTTCACCGAGGCGTCGAGTTCATCGCGACGCGAAATAGCTTCCCGTTCCTGCTCTTCGAGGGCCTTGGCCTGCTCGAGGGCACCCTTCTCCAGGGCCGATTCCTTATCGGTGCGGAGACGGTTGATTTCTTCTTCCAACTTCTTCTGGGCCGGCGGTGCGTCCATGCGACGAATGCGGAGTCGACTACCCGCCTCGTCAATTAGGTCAATCGCCTTGTCCGGCAAAAAGCGGTCCGCTATGTACCGGTCGGCCAGGTTGGCCGCGGCGATGAGGGCCTGGTCGGTAATCGTGACGGCGTGGAACTCTTCGTACACGGCGCGCAGACCTTTCAGAATCTCAATGGTCATAGCTACCGAGGGCTCGTCAACCTTCACGGGCTGGAAGCGTCGTTCGAGAGCGGCGTCTTTTTCGATGTACTTGCGGTACTCGTCAATGGTGGTCGCACCAACGGTCTGCAACTCACCACGAGCCAGCATGGGCTTCAGGATCGAGGCAGCGTCGATGGCGCCCTCAGCGGCGCCGGCGCCAACCAGGGTGTGGATTTCGTCAATGAAGAGAACAATGTCCCCACGCGTACGAATCTCCTTAAGGACCTTCTTGAGGCGCTCTTCGAAGTCACCGCGGTAACGGCTGCCCGCCACGAGGGCGCCGAGGTCGAGGGTGTAGATCTGCTTGTCAGCCAGCGTTACGGGCACTTGACCCGCCACTACCTTTTGGGCGAGGCCTTCGACGATGGCGGTCTTACCGACGCCGGGCTCACCAATGAGGACGGGGTTGTTTTTCGTGCGACGTGAGAGTACCTGCATGACGCGCTCGACTTCCTTGTCGCGCCCAACCAGCGGGTCGAGCTTGCCCTCGCGAGCGAGCTGCGTGAGGTTGCGACCGAACTGATCCAAGACGGCCGAACCACCGGCGGCGTCTTCGCCGCCCTTGTTCGACGAGGGGGAGGATGATGTGGCGTCCTTGCCCGGTTGCCCCGACATCATCTGAATAACCTGTTGACGAACGCGGGCGAGATCAGCCCCGAGACCGACGAGTACTTGCGCGGCGACGCCGTCGCCTTCGCGAATAAGTCCGAGCAGCATGTGCTCGGTACCGATGTAGGAGTGACCGAGTTGTAGAGCTTCACGCAGCGAGAGCTCGAGGACCTTCTTCGCCCGAGGCGTGAAGGGGGGTGAGCCCGGGGTGGGGGTCCCGTTGGCGCCGATGGCCTCTTCGACCTTCTCGCGGACGGCTTCGAAGGTGATCCCCAGGGAGTCCAGGGCCTTGGCGGCTACTCCTTCACCCTCCTTGATGAGTCCGAGCAGAATGTGCTCGGTGCCAATGAAGGCGTGGTTGAGCTCGCGGGCCTCTTCTTGGGCCAATACGAGCACTCGGCGAGCGCGGTCGGTGAACCTTTCAAACACTGTGAACCTCCCAGTTACGTAAAGCCGAGTGTACCGGTGTCTAGTGACAGTCACCCATCGCCCGCCTGAGGGTATTTACAGGGCTTCTAGGCTGTTGTTTGTGAATCCTCTTCAACGGCTACAACTTCCCCAGGTCGAAAGCGATTTGGGTCGCCTCGAAACCCTGCTCGCCGACTCGGTCACCGTTGGTGATGAGTACCTCGATTCCGTCACCACGCACCTGATCTACGCCGGAGGAAAGCGTCTGCGACCCCTGCTCGCCGTGGCCTCGGCCACGGGGGGACGGCGAGCAGCCACGCAGAGCGACCTCCTTGGGGGCGTTGCGCTCGAGCTAATGCACCTCGCGTCGCTCTATCACGACGACGTCATGGACGAGGCCGACGTGCGACGCAACGTCGACAGTGTGAACGCCCGCTACGGCAACCTGATTGCCATCGTGGCCGGTGATTACCTCATGGCCCGCTCGGCGGGGATCGCCGCTGACCTCGGCACCGACGTCGCGAGTCTGCTGGCCACAACCCTGGCTTGGTTGACCCGTGGACAGGTGGCCGAAGTGCGCACCGCCTACGCCGTCACGCGCACTCTCGAGAATTACTACGAAGCCATCGAGGGCAAGACTGCCTCACTCATGGCCGCAAGTTGTCGCGTCGGAGCACTCACCGCGAAGCGTTCGGTCGAAGAGACGGAGGCCCTCACCAATTTTGGTCGCAGCTTCGGCATGGTCTATCAACTGCGCGACGACGTCCTCGACTGTATCGCCGTCGACGGCCAACTTGGTAAGCCGGCCGGGCAAGATCTCGCCGAAGGGGTCTACAACATCCCGACCTTGGTGTCGCTCGCGAACAGCACGGTCGGGGCCGAACTCCGCGAGTTGCTCGGACGGCCCCTCGACGATGTTCAGCGCGAACGCGCTCGCCAACTCGTCGTAGCCGGAGGCGGCATTGACGAAACACTGAGTGTCGCTCGCGAGCACGTGAGCTTCGCCCATGAGGCCCTCGGGGTGCTTGGCGACGACGACCTCACGCGAGGTTTTTCGTCCCTGGTTTCGTCGCTACTCGACGACATGCCCGCGTACTAGTCGCGCGCGAGGGGTTTTAAGGTCGGGAAGGCGATGACTTCCTTGATATTCGAGGAATCCGTGAGCATCATGACCAGTCGGTCAATACCAATGCCCAAGCCCGCCGTCGGGGGCAAACCCCACTCCAGAGCCTTGATGTAGTCCTCGTCGATGGCCATGGCCTCGTCGTCACCGGCAGCGGCCAAGCGAGCCTGGTCTTCGAAGCGGCGGCGTTGTTCCACCGGATCGATGAGTTCGGAAAATCCGTTCGACAATTCACGACCCACGCAGTAGGACTCGAAGCGTTCGGTGACTTCAGGGTCGCGACGCGACTGCCGCGAGAGTGGCGAAATCTCCACGGGGTGTTCAGTGACGAACACGGGCTCCCAGAGGTTCGCTTCGCAGCTTTCTTCAAAAAGTTCTGACAGGCATCGACCTGCGCCCCAGCTGGCGTGGACTTCCACGCCACGATCACGTAGCAAGGAGGCGAGGTGCTCGCGGTCCGTGTGTACCGAAACCTCTTCACCCACGGCGGCACTGGCCAACTCGGCCATGGTGTGGCGGGGCCAGGGAGCCTTCAGGGACAACTCGCGACCCTGGTAGGTGATCTCGGTGGTACCCAAAATTTCGAGGGCTACTTTCTCCACCATATTCTCGACCAGGACCATCATGTCCTCGTAGTCCCAGTACGCGGTGTAGAGCTCCATCATGGTGAACTCGGGGTTGTGGCGAGGGCTGATCCCTTCGTTTCGAAAGACTCGGCCAATTTCGAAGACTCGCTCGAAGCCCCCAACCACCAAACGCTTGAGCCACAATTCCGGTGCAATACGGAGGAAGAACTGGGCGTCGAGGGCGTTGTGGTGGGTCGTGAAAGGACGCGCCGCCGCGCCGGTGGCGATGCTGTTCAGCATGGGGGTTTCAACTTCTCTGAAGTTCATCCCCCAGAGATACTGACGAATAACGCGAATGACGTCACTACGTTTCGCCAGTGCGTCACGCGAGGCGGGGTTCGCCACCAGGTCGGCTTCGCGGTGGCGGTAACGCAGGTCAAAGTCTGAGATTCCGGCCCACTTATCACCAAAGTTATTGAGGGCCTCAGCCAAACGAACGTAGCTCTGAACCTTGACGCTGAGTTCGCCACGTTTGGTGCGAACCACTTGGCCCGTCACTCCCACCCAGTCGCCGAGGTGCAACTTGGTGAAGTTCTCAAAATCTACGGCCACCGCCGAAAGGGCGAAGAGCTGAATTTCTCCGGAGGAATCACGCAGGGTGGCGAAGGCCAACTTGCCCTGTTCGCGCATCAGCATGATGCGGCCGGCGACGTTAACCACAACTCCTGATTCTTCCCCGTCGGCTAAGGCGGCGTAGGTGGACTGCAGATCGTCCGCGTAGGCGTTGTGGTCAAATGAATAGGGCGTGGTCACGACTGGTCTCCCGAGTGATTTCGCTCATGCACGAGGCGAAGTCCGTGCAAAGTTAACCACGGTTCCACGTGATTCACGTGCTTGGTGTGGGGCGCGATGAGACCCGCCAGGCCTCCCGTCGCGATGACGACCGCGTCCCCGAGAGTTTCTTTAATCCGTTCGCAGAGTCCGTCCACCTGGGCCGCGAAGCCGTAGAGGACACCGGACTGGATGGACTCCACCGTGGATTTGCCAATGACTGAACGGGGCTGGACCAGTTCTACCGACCGCAGGGCGGCGGCGTGTGAGTAGAGGGCCTCGAGCGAAATGGCCACGCCCGGCGAGATCGCGCCACCGAGGTACTCCCCCTGGCTACTGATGGCGTCAAAGGTGGTTGCCGTTCCGAGGTCGACCACGATGGAGGGGCCACCGTAGAGGTCGAAGGCACCCACCGAGTTGGCAATTCGGTCGGCGCCGACTTCACGCGGGTTGTCGTAGAGAATGGACATTCCCGACTTCGTCCCCGGCCCGAGCACGGTGAGGGGTAACTGGGCGAACCAGCGACCGGCCATGCGGCGAATCTGCGTAGTGACTGTGGGGACCGAGGAGGAAATTGCGATTCCGGTCACCGTCGTTCGAAGGTCCAGGCCCTCGAGGTCGAGCAACTGAGTCATGATCATGGCGTGCTCGTCGGGTGTGCGGTCGGGCGAGGTTGACAGACGCCAGTGGTAGGCCAGGCCGTGTTCGCCGCGCGCCCGCGCGAAGCCAGTCCCGGCGCCGTCGTGGGTGGGCACGCCGAAGAGACCAATAACGGTTTCGGTATTGCCAACGTCAATTGCAAGTAGCACGAGTACTCTCCTTCATTACTTTCCCACCGGTCCATTGTCCAGCAGTCGAACACCGTCCACGAAGCCCGCGATCACGGCCCGACCAATGGCCGCTTCATCGTCCCCCAGGGGCGTCAGCGTCTCGTTAGAAACTATTTCCGCGTAGGCCGTCTCGACCTGCGCCTCGGCGAGTGACGTCACCATGAGTTCGCGAGCCGCGCCCGCTGAGAGTCCGCTGGCCGCGGCGACACGGCGCAGCGTGCGCGAAAGTCCGAGGGCGCTGTCGCGTGACGACGCCGACAGCCTGGCGTTACGACTCGAAAGAGCCAGCCCCTCCTCGTCGCGCACAATGGGACAGGCCACGATGGTCACGTCGAAACCGAGGTCGCGGGTCAACTGGCGAACGACGGCCAACTGTTGAAAATCCTTTTCTCCAAAGTAGGCGCGACAGGGTCCATTCACCACGAAGAGCTTCGTCACCACGCTGGCCACGCCGTCGAAGTGACCGGGTCGTCCCACACCCTCGAGGTGTTCGCTGAGCGCTCCCACGTGCACCGACGTCAAAACCGGGTCGGGCCACATCTCCTCCAGACTGGGTACGACCAAAAGATCGACCCCCCACTCGTCGCAGAGTTCCGCATCGTGTTCGAGCTCCCGTGGATAGGTCGCCAGGTCGGTGGAGTTGGAAAATTGACGAGGGTTGACGAATATTGTGACGACAACGACGTCGCACTCCGCACGGGCTGCTGCCACCAGTGACCGATGACCTTCGTGCAGCGCCCCCATGGTGGGCACGAGACCAACGCTCTGTCGGGCGAGGCGCGCGTCCGCCGTGGCCGAACGCCACTCGTCGAGCTGAGTGAGAATGCGCACCTTAGGACGAAGTGGTCGCGCGACGCTGCTCGGCTAATTGCAAGGCGACGTTAGCGAGAGCTACGTAGGTTGCTCGCTCGCTCTCGGGTATGGCTGCCAAGTGGGCGTCAATGGTGCTGAGGTCCCCGCGAGAGGCCGGACCCGTGAGCGCGGCGGCCGGGCCCATCGCGGTCACGTCCTCGAGGGCGCTCGCGGCCAGAGGCAAGAAGTCGTCGAGGGTGAGACCCACGTGATTCGCCAAGACCGCCACGTGTCCGAGCAGGGTGACGAGGTGATTCGCCGCGACGCATGCGGCGGCGTGGTAGCCGGCGCGTTGCTCGTCCGGCAAGCTAAAAGTCGTACCCCCGAGGGAGCGCACAATTTCCGCGGCCCGTGGGTGGCCCGCGACACAGTAGGTGGCCCCGATCAGTCGTCGGGCGCCAATCTCGGTGGACGACAAGGCGACGAGGGGGTGCATCGAGCCCACGAGGGGGTGGGGCTGTAAGACGTCCAGGGTGCGCGAACCCGCGATGTGCAGAACCACCGTCGAGTGACCCACGCGCAAGGAGGAGGCAACCTCGGCCAGGGCGTCGTCGGGTACACAGAGCACCACGGCGTCAACGTCAATCACCTGGTCGAGGTCGTCGTGGGCTACGAGCGCCGTGACGTGACCGACTGAACTGAGGGCGCGGGAGAGAGCGGTACCGGCACGGCCCCGCCCCACAATAGTGATCTGCATACTGCCTCGTTTCGTTCCGGCCCCGAAGGTGCCGTTCGTCGTTAGCGCAACGAGAAAAGTGTACCGATAATTTCCACCTCGCCGGTGGCGGCCGCTATCAGGGTCGGTGGAGCTAAATCGGGGCGCAACTCACCCAAGGGGGCGAGGACGAAGCGTCGCTCCCACATTCGCGGGTGCGGAAGGAGAATTTCGGGGTCGTCACTGGTGATTTCCCCAACCAGTAACACGTCGACGTCGAGGGTTCGCGGACCATTGCGCAGCGTTCGCACGCGCTGGGCGGCGAGTTCAGCAGCCCGGCATCGCGCCAAGAGTTCCTTCGGGCTCGCCGAGGTCTCAATCTCCACCACCAGGTTCCAAAAATCATCCTGCACGACGCCGCCCACGGGCGACGTTTGATAGACCGACGAGACGCGCTGTCGGTCCTCACCTGCAGCGATGGTGACACCAAGTCGGAGGTTCTCCGGCCGTGAACCAAGGTTGCTACCCAGTGACAGATAGGCCAGCGCCATTAGCTGCGCGCGAGCGAACAGCGAACTCCAACCGTGTCAACGTCTTCGGGCACTGGTGGACGCAATTTCTTGACGGCGACCGTCACGAGGGAGATTTCTTCGTCGTAAGACAAGATCTCTCGGGCCACTCGATGAGCCAAAGTCTCCAGCAAGAGAAAATGCCCCTCGGAGGCCAACGACGCGGTGAGACTGATGATGCCGGCGTAGTTGGTCGTGCCCTCGAGGTCGTCATTCATGGCGGCCGACTCGAAGGGTCGATGTAAATCAATATCGAAACTCACCGGCTGGGGGCGCGAACGTTCCTCACTCAGCACCCCGACAATGACACTGCAACGCAGACCCCGGATTTCAATGACGTCGCTCACGACGCGGCGGATCCCAATTCCGCCAGCAGCGAACGACCCTCGGTGCCGATCGAACGACGAAAGAGTCGTTCGGTCATGGTGATAGCGGTGGTCGGTGAGGTGACGCGTCCCGTCCAGACCAGGTACCCCGCCACCAGGCCGAGCAAGCGGTCTGACACTTCATCGCCGTGCAGAAGCACCACGTCGGTGCCGGAGAGTGAACGGTGGAGATCTTCGTACACCACCACGAGGGCGTTTTGCTGATCGGGACCCTGACGCAGGGCGTAGTGACTCGCACTGAGACCGTGTTCGCCGTAGGCCGAGAGGTTCTGCATGACCGGGAGAATAGAAATAATGCGGGTGAAGCCCTGGTGTTTCAGCCAGAGGAGTTCCTCGTCCCGGCGCACGCGACGGTGCACCAGGGTCGAGCCACCGAGTCGTTCCGACACCGCCAGACGTCCTCGGTAGACCCAATTGAAGTTGCGCGGTTCAATGCCCGCCGCCCACTTACCTCTCACGTGATGACCTCCTCGGTCGGTCGTAGAATTAATTCACGGAGTTGGACCGCGGCCAAAACATCATGCACCCGTACCATTGTGGCACCTTGCAGCAGCGTGTACGCCGCGCTAGCGAGAGAACTTTCGAAACGTTCGTCAACTTCGAGGGCGTCGCCACTGATTTCACCGAGAAAACGCTTCCGGCTAGTGCCCACCAGGAGACCCGCGCCGCAGGCCTGCGCCGCGGCGGCCAAGCGGGGGGTGGCCGCGAGTAAGTCCACGTTGTGCTCGGTATTTTTCCCAAAGCCAATGCCCGGATCCAACCACAGTTGACGCACCCCGGCGGCCTGAGCGCGGGCCGCCACCTTCAGGAGGAATTCCTCCACCTCGGCTACGACGTCGTCGTAGTGGGGATTGATCTGCATCGTGCGCGAGTCACCCTGACGGTGCATGGCCACGTAACCAACCCCGAGTTCACCGGCCAGGGTATCCAGGGTCGCCGAGACGTCGTTAATTACCACCGCACCGGCGCTAACGGCGGCGCGGGCGACTTCGGGTTTACTGGTGTCAATGGAAACGGGACCCCGCAGAGAGAGGGCCCGCACGACCTCGCTCACCCGGGTGAGTTCTTCGGCGACGGACACTTCCGTAGCCCCGGGCCGGGTTGATTCACCGCCCACGTCAACGATGTCGGCGCCCTGCTCGAACATTTCGAGGCCGCGGGCAATGGCCCCCTCGTTCACCACTCGCGAGGACGGGAAAAAAGAGTCGGGCGTCACGTTGATGATGCCCATCACCGATGGACCAGCGAGCATTAGTTCCGCCGTTGGTGAATGAAGTTCAAAGCTTCGCTCCGGGCGGCGGCGTCGGAACGAAAGAGTCCCCGCACCGCCGACGTCACCGTCGTAGCGCCAGCCTTCTTCACCCCGCGCATCGACATGCAGAAGTGCTCCGCTTCGAGCACGACGATTGTTCCGCGGGGGGCCAGTTCACGCTCCATCGCCTCGGCAATCTGCGTGGTCATGCGCTCTTGGACCTGCAGACGACGGGCGTAACCCTCGACCAGGCGAGCGATTTTAGAAAGTCCGGTGATACGACCGTCGGCCCCGGGAATGTAGGCCACGTGGGCCTGTCCCCTGAAGGGCACGAGGTGGTGCTCACAGAGTGAGGTGAAGGGGATGTCGCGCACCATAATCATCTCGCCGTGACCGACGTCAAAGGTGACCTGCAGGTGCTTACCGGGATCTATTTCGAGACCCTCAAAGAGCTCGACGTACATCTCGGCGACCCGACGGGGAGTCTCGAGTAGACCGTCGCGGGTGGGATCCTCGCCGATCGCGCTGAGCAGTTCGCTCACCGCATGCTTGATACGATCGCGATCGACCACGGTTAGGGCTTCCCCACGAATTCGTAAATACCATCCAGATTGCGGTAGCGCTCGTTGACGTCGAGTCCGTAGCCCACGACGAACTCCGGGGCAATTCTAAATCCGGTATAGCGAATGGTCTGTTCGACGCGTTGCTCGCCTTCCTTAAACAGCAGCGCGCACACTTCGAGGCTGAGGGGCTTTCGCGAACCCAAATACTTACGTAGGTAGTTGAGGGTGAGACCAGAGTCCACAATGTCTTCGACAACCAGAACGTGCCGGTTCGTGAGATCAATGTCGAGGTCCTTCACGATGCGTACCACGCCGCTCGATTTCGTCGCGGCGCCGTAGGACGAGACGGCCATGAAGTCGACGTCGAGAGGAAGTTCGATAGCTCGCATGAGGTCGCTCATAAAAGTGAGGGCACCCTTTAAGACTCCGACCAGCAGGGGTGGGTGGTCGCGGTAGTCCTGGGTGATCTCAGCCCCGAGTTCGAGCACCCGACGGTGTACGTCAGCCGGCGGGACGATCACCTTGCCCAGTTCGTGCGCCGCCCAGGCGGGTACGTTGTCTCGGTCGGCGGAACTCATCGGTGCCAATCGTAGTAGGTGGCTCCTAAACGAGGGCGAGGTGTTGGTGCTGTCGCGAGAGCCGTCGACCCCCCGAGAGTTCGGCGGCGACCGCTGCACCACTAATCACGCTGACGGCTCGCTCGACTTCGGCCGCTGAGGGCGGGTGGGAATCATCGGTCCCGGGCTGGGTCGCGAGGTGGTGCCGCAACCAGCGTCGGAGTCGAGCCCTGGGCCAGGTCTGCAGTTCGCGGCAGTCCACCTCGGCCAGCGGGCGAAGCTGGTCGAGCTTCGACAATTCGTCGAGCCAGACCCGTTCCTCAGCGATCAGTTCCGCCTGCCGGGCCAGAATCGGGACCACGTCACGCTCAGCCACCGCCGCGAGTTGATTCATCAAGGACAGGCGAACCAGGTTCCGCTTAAAGCTTAGGTCGACGTTGGTTTCATCAAGCGCGAAGGGGCGCTTCTTGCCCACCACGATGGCGAGAACTTCCGCGCGACGCAGTCCAAGGATGGGCTTCGTCGGTGAACCCACCATGGGAGACAGTCCGTCTAGTCCCGCGCCGCGTAAGAGATTGAGAATCTGTGTTTCCGCCAAATCATCCATGGTGTGCCCGGTCATGACTCCACTCGGCAGTGCCGATTTACGCGCAGCGCGGGCGCGAGATTCGAGATTTCCCCCGGGAGCGAGTTCGACGTCGTGGACCACCACGGGGAGTTCAAAGTCTGCCGCGAGGTCGCGGACGAGTTGGGCGTCCTCGCCACTGGAGGCGCGCAGGTGGTGATCAACGTGGTGCAGGGTGGGTCGAAGTTCCGCCTCGAGCGCGAGGAGCGTGAGACCGACCGAGTCAGCCCCACCAGAAACGGCCAGGTCCACCGCGGAACCCGGGGCGGGGAAGTGGCAGCGGGCCAGTGCGCGTTCAATCGTGTCCACCACTTCACGTTACGCCCTTCGCGAAGAACAATTATGAAAATGGTTTTCATTCCTGTACGATGGAGCTGTGCCCACAGCCATAATTCTCGCCCTGGTAACGGCGGCGGCGACCAGCATCGGTGCCCTCGTGGCCCTGCGTACGAGAGATCGCCTGCACCTTATTCTCGGACTCTCCGCGGGTCTGCTCCTCGGTCTCGTCGGCTTCGATCTTCTCCCCACCGTCTTTTCATCAAATCACCACATGGTGCTCGGCGTCCGACAGGTCGCCGTCGCCATCGTGATGGGCTTTTTTATCCTCCACCTGGTTGAGCGCACCTTCGCCACCCACGAGCCCCACGAGTCGGAGTACGAAGCGGGTCACACCCACACCCACGTCGCGGGAAGCCTCAGCGCCATCGCCATGATCGGTCACGTCTTTCTGGACGGCGTGGGTATTGGCGTCGCCTTTCGCGTCAGCAACTCCCTCGGGCTCGCCGTCTTCGTGGCCCTGGTCGTGCACGCCTTTAGCGACGGCCTCAACACCGTGATGTTCTTAATTCAGCGGGGCCGCTTTACAAAGCGGGTGCGCATTTTCGTACTGGTCGACGCACTCGCCCGCGTTGGGGGCGCAGCCCTCGGTTCCTCCCTCGTCATCAGCGCATCCCTCGTGGCCCTCTACCTCGCCCTCTTTACTGGTTTCGTCATCTACATCGCCACGAGCCACATCCTGCCCGAGGCCCACGCGCAGCACCCCTCACGCTGGACCTTGGCCGCCACCCTGATCGGCATCCTCATTATGTGGCTCGTGGTGGCCAGTGGCGCGTAAGACCCTGGACGCCGTGCAACTCGCGTTGGCCAGCATCGACGGCTTCGCCAGCGCGCAAGAAATTCATGCTCGTCTCCGTGAGACGGGTCACTCGCTGGGCCTCACCACCGTGTACCGCTGCCTACGAAGTATGACCGGCGATCACCGCGTGGACTTCGTGCGTCGCGACGACGGCGAGGGCGCCTACCGTTTCTGCGGTACCAGCCACCACCACCACCACTTGGTCTGTCGAAGTTGCGGTGACACTGTCGAAGTCCAGGCCGAGGCCGTTGAAAGTTGGGCTCAGACGGTGGGTGAGGCCAGTAATTTTCGTGACCTACACCACACGGTGGAGCTCACGGGAATTTGCGCGTCGTGCAGCGGCCGTTAAGTCTCCCGACCCAGCACCGCGGGGGCCTCGTGGTCTACTCCTTCCCGCATCTCGCCGAGGTGGGCGTCGACGCCTTCGTTACCGGTCGTGAGGGGGGCGTGAGTACCGGCCCCTACGAATCGCTCAACCTCGGAACTCACGTGGAGGATGAATTCGCGGCCGTCGTGACCAACCGTTCCCTGGTGTCTCAGGTCGTTGGCGCTCCCCTCGTGATTGCTCGTCAAGTGCACGGCAGCACCATTCTCGAGGGCGCCGAGGTCGAACCCGGCAGCGAAGCCGACGCTCTCGTGACCAGAAGTAGCGACCTCGCCGTCGCCGTCCTCGTGGCCGACTGCGTCCCCCTGGTTCTGGTGAATCCACGTCGTCACGAGTTGGCCGTCGTTCACGCCGGCTGGCGCGGTATGGCCGCCGGCATCATTGAGGCGGCCATCTCCCAACTGGGCGATCCCACCGAGCTGCTCGTCGGGGTCGGTCCCTCCATTTCGGGTGCGGCCTACCAGGTTGGCCCCGACGTCGTCGGCGCTTCGCCCCTCTTTGCTCGCCACGCACGAGAGGACGGAACCGACCGCTCCCGGCTCGACCTGCGCGCGTGCAGCGCCGACATTGTGTTGGCGGCGGGCGTCGCGAGTGAACGGCTCGTGGTCTCGACGCAGGTGACCGACGGAGGCCGCAATTTTTTCAGCGACCGGACGGCGCGACCCTGCGGTCGCTTCGCACTCGTGGCGCGGTGGGCGTCGTAACATGAGAAGGTCATGACCAAGGGCCATCAATGACGGCGCGGGCCGCGATATTTCGTTACCTCGACCTCGAGGTCACGGACACGACCCTGATGGGGCACTACGAACTCGACGGTCGCCACTTCCACGAGCGCATCACCTTCTCTACGACCGGTCCCCTCACCGCCCCCGCCCCGAGAGCCCTCGCTGATCTATGGTTTCTCCTCGCCGGACTCTCGTATTACAAGGCTGGCGCCGCGACCACCATTGATCTCGGGACCACACCCATCTCGCAGGCCGGACGAGCGCTACTGCGAGCGGCCGTCACCGACGGCCTCGGTGAGTTCGCCTACCGCAACGCCCTCGACTTGACTGACGTCGACATCATCGGGGGGGTGCGCACGTCACCCGTCGAGGTCAGCCTCGATGAGACCTCGGTTCTCACCCCCTTCGGTGGGGGTATTGACTCCATTGTTACCGTCATGAATCTCAACGAGAACATCACACAGAAACTCTTCGTGATGAGTCCCCCGAGTGGGCTCTTCGAGCCCCTCGAAGCGGCGGCGGCGATCACCCAGAAGAGCATTGTTCGAGCTACCCGCAGCCTCGACCCGCAGATTCTGACCACGGACCCCGACGTCTTTAACGGACACGTTCCGGTGACCGCCATGGTCACGCTGCTCGCCGCCATCGCCGCCGTGGCCGACGGCTCGGGTGGCGTGGTCATGAGTAACGAGCACTCCGCTTCGGTGCCCAACCTCAGCGTCGCCGGCCGCGAGGTCAATCACCAGTGGAGCAAATCCCTCGTCGCCGAAGAGCTCATCGCCGCCGCCGTCGCCGAGCGCATCGGGAGCCAGTTCACTGTCGCCAGCTTCCTCCGGGACCGCAGCGAACTTTGGGTGGCTCGAGCCTTTAGTGAACTGCGGCAATATCACGCCGTTTTTCGCAGTTGCAATCGAGCCTTCGCTCAAGATCCCGCTCGAAGAAGTGCCACTTGGTGCGCGAATTGTGACAAGTGCCTGTTCATCGCGCTCATCCTCGCGCCCTTCATGACCCGCGCGGAGCTCGCCGGCATCTTCGACGCTGAACCACTCGCCCAACCCGACCTCACTAGCCAGCTCACGGCTCTCGTGGGTCAGGGCTCCCAGCGCAAACCCTTCGAGTGCGTCGGCGACCCCGACGAGTGCAGCGTGGCCCTACAGGCGGTGGCCGAGAGCGACGAATGGAAGAACGTCCTCTTTCTCGCGGCCCTGGCTCGCCGCGCCCCGAGTTCCTCGACCCTCCCCCAGCAACTCGAGCCGCAGGGAGTGAGCCGTGCCCCGGCTGCGTGGTTTCGCTGACCTCCAAGGGCTGAAAGTCGGGGTCTTCGGCCTCGGCGTCGAGGGACGGGCCAGCGTCGCTCGCCTGGCGACTCTCGGTATCCGGCCAGTCGTGGTCGACGACGCTCGACTCGATGACGAACTCGTCTCGATGACCTCGGAGGGGGGGCTCGAAGCTCTTTTCCACTGTGACGTCGTTCTAAAGAGTCCCGGCATCTCCCGCTACCGCGCCGACGTCATCGCACTTCACGACGCTGGGGTTGTGGTGACCTCAGCCCTAGCCCTCTGGCTGGCCGAGACGGATCGCCGCCGCGTTATTGCCGTCACCGGAACCAAGGGTAAGTCCACCACCACCTCGCTCGTCACCTTCTTTCTCAACGCCGTGGGTCTGCCCGCGAGGAGTGCGGGCAATATCGGCACGCCCCCCTACGACCCCAGCTTCGACGACTCCTTCGGATGGACGGTGCTCGAGGTTTCGAGTTTTCAGGCCGTTGACATTCTGGACGCCCCCGCGATTGTGGTGCTGACCTCGCTCGACGCCGATCACCTGGACTGGCACGGCTCCCTCGAGGCCTACCAGCGCGACAAGCTGTCGCTGACCTTCGCGGCGGGCCACCACCACACGGTGGTCTCCTCCACCCTGCCCCTCACGGGGCCCGAGATGGGCGGGGAACTACTCGTGAGTTCACCTGACGACGCCGGACTCGCCGACCAACTACAACTCATTGGTCGCCATAATCGAGCCAACGTAGCCCTCGCGCTCGAGGTGGTGACTCTGGTCACCGGTGACCGCGACGCCACCATCACTGCCGTGAGGGCCGTGGGCTCGTCCTTTACCCCCTTGCCCGGACGTCTCACCGTCCTTGGTCGGGTCGCCTCGTGCTTGTTCATCGATGATGGATTGGCGACCAATCCCCTGGCCGCCCTGGCCGCCCTCGAGAGCTGCGAGGACGAGGAACTCGACCTTCTCATGGGTGGCTTTGATCGAGGGATGGACTACGAACCGCTCATCAGCGCGCTACGTCAACGCACCCGTCCGCTGCGCGTGCACCTCTTCGGTGCGCTCGCTGCGCGCGTCGCCCCCGAACTCATTGGCATTTCCCACGACGTCTCGGACACCCTCGACGCAGCATTCGCCCTGGCGGTCACGGCTGGCGCCACGGTGCTCTTCTCGCCCGCCGCGCCCAGCTTTGATCAGTACCGGAACTGGGAAGAACGTTCCGCTCATTTTCGCCGTCTCGTCTCGGCATTGAGTTAGACCGGGCTAGGACCCACATCTGTCTGCGGCGGTGCGGGAAGTCCCGGGGTCTCGAGAAAATGGAGCCTGAGGCGAGATTCGAACTCGCGACCTACGCATTACGAATGCGTTGCTCTACCAACTGAGCTACCCAGGCAAGATACGAAATAATACTCCAAATCCCCCGACGGGCTTCGAGCTCTAGATCGACGAGAGGGAAACCAAGAGATTCGTGAGCAGAGCTTCTTCACCCACCACCGAGAGGCGCTGTGAGGCTTCGTTGATCAGATCGATGGCCTCGAGGGCAGCGGCGGCCTGCGTGCGACTACGCACGTCACCGTCGTTCATTCCCTCTAACCCACTCAGCAAACGGTGGCGATAGGTTTCGGCCAGGGACTTCAGGCCGAAGCGAATATCTTCAATACGAAAGCGCCGTAGTTCGCGCTTATGGCGAGCCTCTATGTCTCGTCGACCCGGGAGCGCCCGCAGGCCCACCGCTTTCGCGTTCGCGGTCAGAGCAGCCATCTCCTCAGCGTGCAGGCCCGCGAGGGGGGTCGCAGCCGCGTCGAGACCGGCCAGAATCTCGGCGGTCAGGACCGACGAGACCGCGTTGGTGCCGGTGAGGCGGTCCGGTAGCGATTTCCAGAGTTGCACCCGGTCCGCGAAGGCGACGTCGCGCACCAGCACGTGGGCCCGACGTAGGTCGCCCCCGGAGGCGGCGGCCGCCGCGCGCGCCGCGATACTCGACGACCCCTCGCGAGTCAGGTAGGTCACAATGGCCTCTTCACTCAGGGACTGAAAGGCCAGGGTGACGCAGCGTGACTCAATGGTGGCGAGGGATTCTGGGAGCGAATTAGCCGTCAACATGAAGATGGCGCGACTGGGTGGTTCTTCCAAAATTTTGAGTAACTTACCGGTCTGGCCGTCGGAGAGATTGACGTCCTCAATCACCACGATTTGGTATTTGCCCAGGGGCTTGCGGCGACTGATGCGCTCAGCTTCGGCGAATTCCTTGACACTCCAGTTGAGACCAGATCGTTCGAGAAAGGTGACCTCACTGTCACCCTCCGCGAGGACGCGTCGACAGGTATCACAGTCCCCACAACCCCCGGCCTCACAGAGCAGACTCGCCGCGAAGGCGAGCACGCCCTCGTGAATGCCCGCCCCGCTTGGTCCGACGAAGAGATAGGCGTGCACTGGCTGAGCCACGTGGTGACGCATCACCGCCGCAGCGCGTTCTTGACCAATCAGTGCGCTAAAGACGTCAGTCACGCAGCGGCCACCCGAGGGTGCGGAGGTGAGCATCGATTTCGCCGGCGACGTCGCTCTCACTGGCGGTGGCGTCCACCACCCGCCAGTTTTCGGCGGTGGCCTGGGCCAGAAAACCGGCCCGCACCCGTTCGTGAAAGTCCAGCGCCGCTGATTCAAAACGATCGCTGACGCTGGGGGCGCGGCGAGCGTGGGCCGCGGCCACGGGGAGGTCCAACAAAATAGTGAGGGTGGGTCGACAGCTGCCGACGGCTAAGTCAGTGGCGGCTCGCAGCAACTCGAGGTCAACCCCTCGTCCGTAGCCCTGGTAGGCCAGGGTGGAGCCGGCGAAGCGGTCGCTCACGACGTGTCGCCCCGACGAGAGAGCGGGCGCAATCACCTTGTTGACGTGGTGGCTGCGGTCAGCCAACATCAGCAGCGCCTCGGTCTCGGGCTTCATCGGGGTCGCGGCGTCCAGTAGCCAGCGACGCAGTTCTGCCCCCATCGCCGTGTCGCCGGGTTCGAAGGTGAAGAGGGCGTTGGCCTCAGTAGCCACGCGACGGGCCTGCGTGCTCTTGCCACTCGCGTCGATCCCCTCAAAGACGAGAAAGATCCCCGCGGGCACTAGAAAGCTTCCGAAGATTTCGCTTGGGCCGCGAGGGCGGCATTCTTCGCCGCCCCGGCCGCGGTGGCGGCACGCTTGGTCGCGCCCGTTGCTTTCGCGGCGACCTTCTTAGTGGGCTTCTTCGACGCCTTCTTTACGACTTTCTTCGCCGCCTTCTTGACGGCCTTACGAGGTCGCGTCGAGGGTTCGGCGTTGCGTCGTTCGGCCAAGAGTTCACAGGCCCGATCCAGGGTCAAGTTTTCAACGGTGTCGGCGTTGCGCAGCGTCGCGTTGGCCTCGCCGTCGGTGACGTAGTCCCCGAACTTGCCAGTCTTAACGACCACGTGCAATTTGGTGACGGGGTCCTGGCCCAGGTCCTTCAGGGGCCCCGCGGCCGCGCGGCGACCACGCTGCTTGGGTTGGGCCAGAATCGCCAGCGCGGCGGCGAGGTCCACGGCAAAAATCTGCTCTTCACTCTCGAGCGAACGCGTCTCCTTCCCCCAGGTGAGGTAGGGACCGTATCGTCCGTTGGTCGCGCGCACCGGTTCTTGGTCCTCGGGGTGCGTACCGACTTCCCGCGGCAGCGACAGCAGCATGAGGGCCTGTTCGAGGGTGACGTCGTCGGGCGTCATCGTTGAAAATAGTGACGCCCTCGGCGGGGGGTTCTTCGGATCCGTGGTCGGGCCGAGCTGCACGTAGGGACCGAAGCGCCCGGCCTTAATGAAGACGGGCTCACCCGAAGTGGCGTCGAGGCCCAACTCACGGTCGCTGCTCGGCGCCGACAAGAGGGCGAGGGCGTGTTCGATGGTGAGGGCGTCCGGCTCGGTGGCCTCGGGAATAGAGACCCGCTCCTCACCGTGCGTGAGGTAGGGGCCGTAGCGACCGGAGCGCACGGTGACCGCGACGCCGTCGTCGCCGTTGCCGAGCAGAATCGAATTTATGGCTGCGAAGTCAAAGTCGATTTTTTCCGTCGTCGCGCGGTTGAGGCCCATCTTTCGAAAGTCCGTGGTGGCGAGTTCGTCACCGAAGTAAAACTTCTGCAGCCAGGGTTCGAGTGCTTGATCACCCTGGGCGATGGCGTCGAGGTCGTCTTCCATAGCAGCCGTGAACTGGTAGTCCACCAAGTCGGCAAAGTACTTCTCGAGAAGGTTGACGACCGCGAAGGCTCGGAACGCTGGCACCAGGCTCTTGCCCTTCTTCCAGACGTAGCCGCGGCGGTCAATGGTCTTCATCACGGCGGCGTAGGTCGAGGGGCGACCAATGCCGAGGTCTTCGAGCTTCTTGATCAGGGTGGCTTCGCTGTAACGGTCCGGCGGCTTCGTGTCGTGGCCCTTCGCCGTGGCCGAGGCTACGTCCACCACGGCGTCAGTCACGAGAGGGGGCAAAATACGCTCCTGGTCGGCCAATTCGGCTTCGGGATCGTCCGTGCCCTCGACGTAGGCGCGGCGGAAGCCTGGAAATTCGATACGCAGACCCGAGGCGTTCAGTTCTACGGCGACGGCGCCCTCATAACCAGCGACGTCGTGCACAGTGGTGGCCAGACGCACGCGGTCCTGGGTCAGACGGGCGTCCACCATCTGGGAGGCGATGGTGCGCTTCCAGATGAGGTCGTAGACGGCGTACGCGTCACCGCTGAGAGCGGCTCGACCCTCGTCCAGAGTGCGAAAGACTTCGCCAGCCGGGCGAATGGCCTCGTGAGCCTCTTGCGCGTTCTTCACCTTGCGGTCGTAACGACGCGGTGAGTCGGCCACGTAGTCATCACCGAACATCTCGCCGGCCTGCGAACGAGCGGCGTTCAGGGCCTCACTCGACAGTGAGGTCGAGTCGGTACGCATGTAGGTAATCCAACCCTGTTCGTAGAGACGTTGGGCGGCGCGCATGGTGCGCTCGGGGTCAAAGCGTAATTTGCGGCTGGCCTCAATTTGCAGCGACGAGGTCATGAAGGGCGGCTGGGGACGCTGGGTGCGGGGGTTCGAACTGATAGAGGTGACGCGCAGAGTCGAGCCGCTGAGCGCGCTGGCCACAGCCGTGGCCAGCTCTTCGTGGAGAACTTCGGCGGTGGTCGTACGGTCGAGCACACCGTCGGCGTCAAAGTTCTTGCCCGAGGCCAGCGTCGTGCCGTTGATCGTGTCGACGGTAGCCTCAAAAGCCGCCCCGTTCATCACGATGTTCGCAACGACGTCGTACCAGTTGGCACTGACAAACTTCATGCGCTCACGCTCGCGCTCACAGACCAAACGCACCGCCACCGACTGCACGCGACCGGCCGATCGCGCCTTGTCAACGGCCCGCCAGAGCACGGGTGAGACTTCGTAGCCAACCAGGCGGTCGAGAAAACGTCGACCCTCCTGAGCGCGCACGAGGTTGAGGTCCAGGTCCCGGGTCTCATCCACGGCCTTCACGATCGCGGCGGGGGTAATTTCGTGAAAGACCATGCGCTTGACGGGAATTTTGGGCTTCAAGACTTCTTGGAGGTGCCACGCAATGGCTTCACCCTCGCGGTCTTCGTCGGTTGCGAGGTAGAGCTCGTCCACAACTTTCAGGGCGGCTTTGAGTTCGGCCACTATCTTCTTACGGTCACTCGAGACCACGTAGACCGGGGTGAAGTGGTCGTCCACGTTGATCCCGAGGCGGGCCCACTTTTCCGATTTGATGGCGGCTGGGATGTCCGCCGCGCTCTCGGGGAGGTCGCGGATGTGACCAATGGAGGGCTTGACGATGTAGTCAGGGCCCAGCATTCCCTGGATGCGGGTGGCCTTGGCGACCGACTCCACAATCACTAGTGCGCGTGCCATACGTCTCCTCCCTCGCCTCGGGCCACTCTACGCAGCCGCGTGGTCGCGGCTCGGTGGCGTGCTCTCTAAGTTAGGCAGATTAGAAGAGTTTCGTGACACCCTGGTGTCCTCCCACCCACATCGGTCCTTCGAACGAGGCTTTGCCAAGCTCAGTGAGCCAGGCTTGCTTGGTAGCGCTGGCGGCAACTCTCGAGCTCGGCCAAAGCCTTCTCGCGACCCTCGTAGCACTCGATTTTCACCCATTTACCGGCGTCGAGGTCCTTGTAGACCTCAAAGAAGTGACGGATGCGCTCCAGCGTGTCGGTGGGGACTTCGCTGATGTCGCTGACGTCCTTCCACCGCGGGTCGGAGAGGGGTACCGCAATCAGCTTGGCGTCCTCGCCGGCCTCGTCGGTCATCAGACAAACCCCGAGGACTTTCACCATGACGTGACAACCCGGGAAGGTCGGGAACTCGGTGAGAACGACCACGTCGAGCGGGTCGCCGTCGCCGGCGAGGGTGTCGGGGATGAAGCCGTACTCAGCCGGGTAGGACATCGAGACACGTAGGTGGCGGTCCAGCATGATGGCGCCGGTCTCGTGGTCCAGTTCGTACTTGTTCTGGCTCCCCCGAGGGATTTCAATAATGGCGCGGATTGGTTCCATGTCGTGTCAAAACTTTCTGATCGTAGGGACTGCAGTGGGCACTGCTCGAAAACGTAGAAATCGTGTCGCCCCAAGATAGTTGGTCGCACTCGAGTGCGACAATTCAGCCCCCGAGGGCCACTGAACTAGTCCTCGGTCTGTGGCCCGGCCACAATTTCGTATTCGGGGTTCAAAATCACGGCTTCGCGGTCGTGAATTTGCACCGTGCCACGCACCATGAGGCGCGATCCGCGCTCCACGCCGGGAATCTTTTCGCGACCCTGGAAGAGCAGCGAGATAGATCCGGTCGAATCCGAGAGGACGCAGCGCAGCACCGTACCTTCTTCGTGGGTGACACTGATGGAGCGCACGCGGCCAGCAATGTGCACGTTGTCGCGGAACTTGAGTTCGCCAATTTCGACCGCGTCCACGTCCTTTGATCGAGCCAACAACTTGGTGTCGGCCTCGAGGTGCGCGTCCTCACGGCGTCCGCCGCGAGTGACTAGTTCGCTCTGGCCCACGCTCTGGTCCGGAGCATTCTCGTAACTCTGCTGAACCATGCGGTACGGGATGATCGTGGCGGCGGTGCGGGGCACGTGCATCACGGCGGTCGCGATGGCGTCGGCGGTGCGATCATGCAGGAGGCGCTGTAGACGGGAGTTAAAACCACGGCGCGGCAGAATCACCATGCAGAACACGTCGGGGTCGCGCACAATGTCGGCTACGAACTCCAGCGCCGCGCGGTCAACGCGACGGTCCTCGCAGTCGAAAATCTCGAGGGGGGTCGTGGCCGAGGCGCTGCCCTTGGCACCCCAGGTGTCGGAGAGCTCCTTGGTGACCCGCGGATCAATGTCAAAGTGAATCGCCCGCAGGGAGAAGGCGTTGAGCGTGGAGCAGTAGCGAAGCGCTCGCTCGGTCGCGAGGTCGTAACTATCAACGAAGACGACCACGCGATTGACTTGGAAGGGAGCCGACTGGTCGGTGGAGCGCGTGGCGGCGAAAGTCGCGTCTTCACGGCCGTACTGCTTATTCATGCGTAGAAGTCCGAAAATCATGATGGGAGCCGCCAACACCACAATCCAGGCCCCCTCGGCGAACTTCACGATGGCGAAGATGAGCGCAATGGCCAGCGTCACGAAGCACGACAGGGCGTTAATGGCGAGACCACGACGCCAGTGCTGCTCGCGCAGACGCCAGTGGCGTCGGGCCATACCCGCCCCGGCCATTGTGAAGGCGGTAAAGACCCCGAGGGCGTAGAGGGCGATCAGGCCGTTGACACGAGCTTGGAAGATCAGGACCAGGGCCAGAGCGCTGAGACCCAGCATCATGATGCCGTTCGAAAAAGCCAGGCGGTGACCACGCTTGGTCAACTGACGCGGAAGGAAGCGGTCGTTGGCGACAAAATTACAGAGGAAGGGGAAGCCGTTGAAACTGGTGTTGCCACCGGTGTAGAGAATCAACATGGTGGCTAGTTGGACCATATAGAAAATAACTTGGCCAAAACCGTGAGAACCGAAGACGGCGTGCACTTCTTGGCTGACCACCGTCGGTGAGCCGGCCGCGTAGGGCAGGGCGTGGGTCCAACGGGCCAGCATGGTGGTGCCGACTAATAAGAAGGCCAGGATGCTCGCCATGGCGACCATGACGATACGAGCGTTACGGGCCTCGGGCTTACGGAAACTCGAGACGCCGTCCGAGATCGCCTCGAGACCGGTGAGCGACGAACCCCCGTTGGCGTAGGCGCGCAGCAGGGTGATGAAGGCCACCCCCATCAAGAGGCCGTGGCCACCGGTGCCGAGGTGGCCTTCCACGAGCAGGCTCACGGCGGGCTGGGGCAAGGTGTGAAGCGATCCGGAGAAGTACTTAAAGGTGCCAACGCCAATGGTGGCCGTCATCATGGCGATGAAGAAGTAGGTGGGAAAGGCGAAGAAGCTACCGGCTTCCTTAATACCGCGCAGATTGCCGTACATGAGAAGCAGTACGATGCCGGCGGTAATGGGCACCGTCAGTGGCAGGAGCGAGGGCACGGCACTGGTGAGCGCGGCGGTTCCGGCGCTGCACTGCACTGCGACCGTGACGATGTAGTCAATAAGCAGGGCCACCGCGGTCACCGACGCGGCCTTCGGCCCGAAGTTGTCACGCACGACGATGTAGGAGCCGCCGGTGATGTTGTAGTAACCAATCACGTCGAGGTACGACAAAGTGACCAGCAGCAGCACGCCCAGAATGACGAACATGATGGGGACGAGCAGCGAAAAAGCGGCCAGGCCAATCACCGGTGTCAGCTGGGTCAAGATTTGCTCGGCACCGTAGGCCGAGGAGGAAATGCAGTCGGGGGCCAGCACCCCGAGGGCGATGGGATTCTTCAGTCGCTCGCCGGCCAACTGCTCTGACACGAAGGGCTTCCCGAGGAAAATGGTCTTCAAGCGGTAGCCCAGAGTTTCGGGGTAGACGCTGCCCACGTCCGCGTGCTTGGTGAGCAGTTGGGCTTTGCCGTTGGCTACGTCAGTCGAATGAGGCACGGGCTAATCCTAGGGGTCTGGCGGATCAAAGTGATGAAACTTGTGTCACGCTCCGCTGCGTGGTGAACTAGGGACATGCACATTGTTGTCGTTGGTTCCGGACGAGTCGGTTCCGATCTCGCCACCCAGCTCTCCGAAGAGGGCCACTCGGTTGTCATCATCGACAAAAACCGTGACTCCTTTCGCCGACTCGGGAGTTCTTTTTCCGGCCAGACCATCGTGGGCTCGGGCTTTGACCGCGACTCGCTCTCCCAGGCGGGCGCCAGTCAGGCCGACGCCTTCGCCGCGGTAACCAACGGTGACAACACCAATATTCTCTGCGCGCGCATTGCTCGCGAAAAGTACAACATCGCCGACGTGGTCGCTCGTATCTACGATCCCCGGCGCGCCGTTATTTACCAGCGTCTCGGTATCCCGACCGTGGCGACCGTGGCCTGGACCACCCAGCAGGTCAAGCGTTGGCTGCTCCCCTCGGACAACAGCGTGGCGTGGTCGGACCTGGGATCGACCATGCATCTCGTCGAGCGCAAATTGCCCGACGCCTTCGCCGGTAAGCCGCTCGGGGATTTCAACGTCAATCGAGAAATTCACGTCGCCGGAGTCATCAGAGCCGGTAAGGGTCGCGTGGACGCCAGCGACATCATTGGTCAGGAAAATGATGTCGTCACCTTTATGGTGACCCACCAGGGTCTCGAAGAACTCAACGCTCTCCTGGGATGGAGTGCCGCATGAAAATCGTCATCGCCGGAGCCGGCAGCGTCGGTATCGCCATCGCCCAGGACTTAGCCGAGCGTCACCACGACGTCACCCTCTTGGAGCAACGTTCCGAGACCGTCGAAAAAGCGCGCGTGCTCCTCCCCGACGTCAAGGTGCTCACCTGCGACGCCTGCGAAGTGAACTCACTACAGAATGTCGGGATGCGCGACGCCGACGTCGTCATCGCGGCCACCGGCGACGACGAGGACAACCTGGTCATCAGCTGGTTGAGCAAGCAGGAGTTCGCCGTCCCGCGCGTCATCGCTCGAGTGAACAACTCTCGTAACGAATGGCTCTTTGACAGCAGCTGGGGCGTGGACGTACACGTCTCGACGCCGGCTCTCATTACCTCGCTCGTTGACGAAATTGTCGAAGTGGGTTCCGTGGTGGACCTCATGGTCCTGGCCGGTGGAAAAATGAAACTGGTCGAGGTCACCCTGGCCGCCAACGCCCCCGCCGTCACCGAGGGTCGAAGCCTCGAAGACCTCCGCATGGTCGACGGCGCCCGCGTGGTGGCCATTGTCCGAGCCGACCAGCCCATGGTCCCGATTCCCTCCTTCCAGTTTCTCGAAGGAGACCACGTCGTTGTTATGGCCCGCCCCGACGCCATAGATTCACTGACTGGCGCCTTCATCGCTCCCTAAGCACGTAGCATCGCAACGTGCGCGCCGCTTTTTTCGACCTCGACAAAACGGTAATCGCTAAGGCCTCCATCGTGGCCCTCGGTCCCGAACTCCACGCGCGTGGTTTTATCCACCGTGGCACTCTGGCCCGTAGCGTCGCCCAGCAACTGATCTTTACCATGTTCGGGGCGAATCAGAACAAGATGGAAAAGATTCGCGACACCGTGGGCAAGATCACCGTGGGCTGGGACCGCGATGAAGTTCGCCGCCTGGTGGCTGAGACCATCACGTCAGTCATCGAACCCCTCATTTACGCCGAAGCCCTCACCCTCATTGACCAACACAAAGCGCAGGGTGACGAAGTCTGGATCGTGAGCTCGTCTCCCGAAGACGTCGTCGATTCCTTCGTGGATTTGCTCGGCCTCACCGGTGCCATCGCCACGCGGCCCGAGATCGACGACCGCAATCGCTACACCGGCCACATCACCTTTTTTGCCCAGGGCGAGAACAAGGCTGTGGCTATTCGGGAGTTGGCCGAACGTCGTGACATTGACCTCGAAGAATCGAGCGCCTACTCCGACTCGGAAACTGACGAACCCATGCTGCGCGCGGTGGGTCACCCCTTCGCCGTCAACCCCGACCGGGAACTCACGAAAATGGCGCACGAGAACGCTTGGCCAATCCTGGTCTTTAAGCACCCGGTGCGGGCTAGCGACCGCCGCCGATCCCACACTCCCTACCTCGTCGGCGTAGGGCTACTCAGCGCGGTGGCGGTGTTGACGAAACTACGTCGGGGAACTGGTCCTAGAGCGTAAGTAGATCGCGCGCCCCGGTGTCACTCGACGGGTGACGCAACTTGCTCATTGCGCGCGCTTCGATCTGACGAATACGTTCGCGGGTCAGGTTCATCTCTTCGCCGACGTCCTCGAGGGTGCGGGGTGAACCATCAGTCAAGAGGCCAAAGCGCATGCGCAGGATTCTCTTCTCACGGTCGTCGAGGGGCTCGAGCAACTTTTCAATAGCGGCCGGCATCATTTTGACGGCGGCCACGTCGAAGGGGGACTCCGCCGAACGGTCCTCGACAACGTCACCGAGTTCGGCGTCGCCATCTTCGCGCAGCGGCTCGGAGAGTGACATGGGCTCCGAGCGGAAACGCAGGGCCTCAATCAACTTGTCCTCGGGCATCTCGCACTCGTCGCAGAGTTCCTTGATGGTCGGCGGACGGCCGAACTTCAGCTCGAGACGCGACTGGGCCTTCTGCACGCGGGCCAGAGTGTCACCGGCGTGGACCGGGAGGCGGATGGTGCGGCCAGTGTTCGCGATACCGCGGGTGATGGCCTGGCGAATCCACCAGGTGGCGTAGGTTGAGAACTTGAAGCCCTTGCGCCAGTCGAACTTCTCAACGGCGTGCATCAGCCCGAGGTTGCCCTCTTGGATGAGGTCCAAGAGCGGGAGGCCCGAGGCCTGGTACTTCTTCGCGATCGACACCACGAGACGCAAGTTGGATTGAACGAAATCTTCTTCGGCCTTCTCACCACGAATGATCTGACGCTTCAGCGCTTGCTTTTTCGTCGGGGTCAGTTTGACCTTCTTATCGGCGTCGGCGGCGTCGAGCTCGGCTAAGGCCTCGCGGCCTTCTTCGATGGTCTGGGCGAGGCGAACTTCGTCGTCCTTCGTGAGCAGGGTGTACTGACCGATATCAGAAAGGTAGAGGCGAACAAGGTCTTCATCATCACGATCAATACGGTCTTTAGCCACGAATTTCTCCCACCAGTCGGTTATCTATGTTAAGGGTTCACACGCTGCGACGATGCGCAGCGCCAGCCCCCCAGCGCAGATACGTCCTCTTTGACGTCACAGTAGTTATACGTACGACGTCAACCACCAGCATCTTCATTCGTAGAAATACGCCTACGTCGACTAGTCGGTGGGGGAGTTTCGGTGGTCGTAAACTCACCATTCAATCTCGTCAGGCCCTCCCTCGCTGAGCCAGCCCTTGCGAATTAAGGGAGCCCATAGGCGGTTAATTATGAAAGGGTAGTGACGACTCCAGTCGATCGGAGCTGATTCCCAGTTTTCCTTGAAATTGAGAATCAACAATATTTTTTTAGGTTCCATCAGACACTCAGCGTTCATCTCCTGCAGCGTCGGTGGGCGGCCCAGTTGTAGTTCTAACTCTTGGGCGGCCCCCCTCACTCGTGCGAAAAGTTCCAAATTCTCTACCCGCCGTGAACCCCGCAACTTGCACTCGTGATTAATAAAATTTCCAATTTCCTCTGCCGCCCCGCTGGAGAAATCCTCTTCTTTCCGATACTCAGATATTTCTTCAAACGAGATGAGACCACGATTTCCTTCTTCAATGAGATCCAGCAGCGGGACACTCGACCAGGAAGCCCGTTTCGCAATCTCCACCACCTCACGAAGGTGCGACTGAACCAAGGACTCCTGCGCCTTCTCACCATGCAAAACCGCTCGCCGTAGCAGTCGCTTCATCGTGGGATGTAGACGTGCGATGGCCCCCGACTCCGCTGCCTCGAGAAGGGAGTGGGCGTCACGGCCCGTCTCGATGACCTGCATCAGAAAAATGTCCTGTTCCCTGGTGGGACGTGGGAACTGCTCAATGTGTTCGATGTAGGCGTCAGCCGGACTGGGTATCACGACTTCAAGCTCTGGCACCTCGAGCGCTTCAGTAAGGTCACTACCTTTGACCTCGACTCCAGCCGCAGGAACTGAGGGCGAACCGGAAACTACTCCGATTTCCCACTCCGTCACGGGCGGAGGAGCTTGTGATTTCAGCTCAGCTCGACGTCGAAAAATCCTAGAGATGTAATTGATTTTGACCTCCGTAGCCGCGGCCGCGCTGCTTTTTGCCACTACCACGGGCGGAGCAGTGCAACATAGAGGACTGATTTCGAAGTAGTGACGTCAACGTGAAGTTCTCGTTTCTTCTAGGAGGCTTGGCGGATACGACGAATGATGGTCGAGATATCGATCTGGTTCAGTTCGAACCACTCATCAATCTCGGCGAGCTCACGAGCAATCGTGGCGGCGTCCTTCGCCTTCGCCCGACCCACGCTGCGCACGGCGTCGCGGGCGTAAATCACCCCCGCAATAGGTCGAGCAGCACGAATCGCATCGAGGGCCGCCACGACATCCCAACCCTGATCGAGCAGAAAAGCCAAGGCCATCGAGGGGCCACGGTTGACTCCCATGTGGCAGTGCACCATGACGTTGGCGCCCGGATGGGTCAAGGCCTCGTGGAGAGCGCTCAATCCGCGGTAGAACCAGACGGGGTCCTGGCTCGTGCCGTCGTCGTGCGTACCAAGGTAGTGGTAGCGAATCTCCGGGGCGTACCTGGCGACTAGTTCCTGATCGCTCCACTCACCACGTACGTCCACGATGTCGGTGACGCCGGCTGCAATCCACTCCTCTAATTTCTCAATCGCTTCCGAACGCTCCATGGGGAGGTCGCCGGAAATGACGAGCCAGTCATTCACTCGGCACACTTCCCGGTGCCAAACAACTATTTCATCGGTGGTGAGAGCTGTTTTCTTCATACTCGAACAGTACGAAGGGGGTGTGACATAGCCACGAGTTACGAATAGTTAATTAATGCGTAAAACATGTCTGTCACTGCATACTGCTACCTTTCTAAGCGTGCGACTTACAGCGATGAGAACCAAGGGACTTCGTGTCGTCGTGCGAGCAAGTTACGCAGAATTAGTAGCGGTCATGGCCGAGGAACTCCGCGAAGTGAAGAGTGGTTCGTTGCGTGACTTGCTTGAGCCCGAGTGGGTGGTGACACCTTCACTCGGCACTAAGACATGGTTGATTCGCCAAATTTCTCAAAGCATCGGTGTCTCCGATAGTTCAACAACCACCCGCACTGATGGCATTGTCGCCAATTGGTGTCACGACTTCCCCGCTCGTATCGCCGGACGCGTCCTCGAAGCCCATCGCCAGACCAGTCAGGCGGGAGAGAACGACCGCTGGTCCCTACCGCGCCTCGCCCTTGAACTACATGAACTCGGCGACACCGTCAGAAGCGAGAAGAAGCTCGCCGAGAATGATCCCCGGCGACTTCTCTGCGACGACACGCTCGAGCCAAGCTTCGAACGTTCGCGGCATTACGCCGAACTCTTTGATCACTATCACGTCTGGCGCCGGGACATGATTCAACTCTGGTCGCGCAATCAGCAGTCTGATCCGTTCAGCGGGGAGGAGGAGAGCCAAAAGAACCTGTGGCGAGCCCTCCGGGAGCGCACGAGTATGGGAGTCCCCGCCGCCGAGCGTTGGGACGAAGCTTGGCAGCGCGTGATGCCGGGTGCTTCCGCCGAAGAACTCGGCCTGCCCACCCTGCGACGACTTAGTGTCTTTGGTCTCACAACCTTTCCGGGTACCGCGTGGGAATCCGAAGGAGGGTGGACTTTTGACTTCGTGGAATCACTCACACACCTAGCCACTCTCATGCCGGTTACGGTCTACGTGGTACGTGGTTTCCATGGCTCACCCTTGACTGGCATTACCAACCGCTACGAGTTTAAGTCGGGCATCATGCGCCTCTGGGCTGGATTAGCGCTCGCTAACCACCAAGTGCTCGACGCCCTGATAGGCAGAGCGACTATCACTATCGATGGTGATCTACCCGATCTCGAAAGCCACATTCCTACGTCCCCGAGGAATTTCCTCGAAGCCATGCAGCAGGTACTTCGTAGTGACCGCGACGTCCGTGTGGCTCCAGCTACGGCCTCGCCCGATGAAGAACCCAATCTGTATCGCGACCAACTCGCAGCCATGGACGGCTCTGTCGTCGAGCATTGGTGCCACGGTCACTTCCGTCAAGCGGAAGTCCTGCGTGACGCCATTCGCCACGACCTCAACGACCACGCCGGTGACTGGACAGAAAGTGATCTTCTCGTGGTCTGCCCCGATCTCGATACCTTCGCCCCCATGATTAGAGCGGCTTTTGGACCCGCCCGTGGTGCGGCTTTTGACCCGTCGGGAGTCACCCCCGACGACGAGGAACCCGCTGTGGCGTATCGCATAATTAACCCGAGCTCGGCTGGCGAGGGGATATACCTCCAGAGCTTGCGTCACTTGCTCTCCTTGGTAGGTGGTCGGCTCGAGCGTTCGGCTGTCTTGGCCTTCCTCAGCGAGCCGGCCGTTGGTTACCGCTGGCGCTTTTCTACCGATGACCTCGAGCAGTTCAGCGAGTGGACGCGTTCCGCTGCCGTGAGGTGGGGTTTTGATGACGCTCACCGCCGCTACTTCGGGGTCACCATCGCCGATGAGGTGCAGACCTGGCGAAAAGGTTTGGACCGATTGATTCTTGGTACCATGATGGGGAACAGAGACTTGCGACCCTCAAAGGATTTACTTGGTGTCGAAATTGCCGGTGCTCGCCTCGACCTATTTCACAAATTCGTTACGGTCGTCGAGGGCATTGGTCAAGCCGTTAGCGACGTCAGGACTGCACGCACTCTCCCGCAATGGATGAATTGGATCGACAACCTCAGTGCGCTCTACATTCGCCCCGACCCCAAGGACGATAGTGAGTTCGAAGCGGTGCGACGCGCTCTCAACCCTCTGCTCGAGGCGGGCAAGGGATCCCAGGTTCCACTGAGTTATCTCGACTTCGTCGTAATTCTCGATGACGCGCTCACTTTGACCGGTAGCTCCGGAGGGCTTCTCTCTGGTGGCGTCACCATCACCACCCCCGACACCCTTCGCTGGATTCCCTACAAGGCTATTTACGTCCTAGGCATGGATGACGATGCCTTCCTCCGCCCGAGCTGGAGTCTCGATGATCTGAGGCGACCCCGCATTGGCGACAAGTCAAAGCCCCTTTCGGGTGCTCGGCCGGGTGAATTTTTACCCAGCGACGACGGGCGGAGTCGCCTGGTAGAGATTTTCCTATCCGCTCAGGAGAAGATCACAATCCTGCGGACCTATCGAGACCTCACGACCAACGCGGCCTATGAGCCGGGTATTGCGTACGCGGAATATCGCGACCAGATTGAGTTGCTTGCGCCTTCGGCTCCCGACGGCTCACCTATTGGGCCCGTAATCGTCCAGCACCCCCGGCACGGATTTAGTGGTGAAAACTTCCTCAGCCATTCAACGATGGGAGACGCAGCGAGTCACCACCCGTGGTCTTTCAGCAATCGTGACTTCTCTTTGTCGGCGAACCGCTACGACCAGAGCTTGCTGATGAGTTCCGGGACGCTACCCAAAGGCGGCGAAGTGAAGAACGCTTGGGAACTAGTGAGGGGACAAATAACTCTCGATGACTTGGCGAATTTTATCTCTGACCCCATGGCCGAGTACGCCCGCAGAGTTCTCGGTATTACTTTGAATGATTGGAAAAACGACGACTCGGACGAACTCAGCGTCGACCTCGAAAAGTACCAGCATCGCCGGGTCGTCAATCAGTTGGCCCGCCACGTCGCCTCGTCTGACACCACCATCGAGAAAGTGATGCGGTTAATGGGCGTTAACGGCGATCTCATCCCGTTCGACCTAGCCCGAGGCAGGCATATCGATTTAGCGGCGGCCGCTCTCGCCGAGCACATAGAGGGGCGGGTCGCCGAAAGTAAAATTATTCACGAGCACATCCGCGAGGACTTCGCCACCTTATTCCAGGACGTCGCACCGGCCCGTGACATCGGCCTGTCTTGGAAGAATTTTCCCGAATACGAATCGATCACGCTGCTCGGTAGTTTCGATGCGTTCGCTAGTGGCCAGGACCTACTCATTCTCGAGCCACTGTCCGGTGAGGAATCGATGAGCAAGTCAGCCAAGTTTCGTATTCGCCAATTAGCCGCCGCCGCAACTGGTAGATGGGGCAGCGTGTCTCTCGACCTCATTGCACACCGAAAGGATCCTGTAAAGTCTGGCCCTGATTTCAATAAATTCTTTACGACCAAAAACTGGCCAAGCCCACCCGACAGAGAAAGCGCATGCGCCACACTGAGCGCGCTGGTGTTGTTGTATTTAGAAAACCTCCGTCAGCCCATCGTCTACGAGAGTAGTGAGAAGGAGTTCCCAACGGACGAAGCCCTTGGCCACATTATTTCCACCGATGCCTGGCGAAGGGAGGACGAATACTCCACCAAAAAATATCTCGCACGTTCGACTTGGAAGTTCGTCTTGGGTGACTGCACGCTACCCGAGCTCTACGAGCGAGATGGCTACGAGCAATTTGGCGTGCGCTTCGTCGGTCAGCACATCTCGGCTCTCATCTCACCTTCTACGACACCCGTTGACGACGTAGAAGGTGAGATGGCAGAAGGCGAGGATGGTGGGGCTAATGACTGAACCACAGACTCCTGAGAACTACACCTACGACATCGGCCGTCCGCCTGAAGGGCTCTTCGCTATTGAGGCCAGCGCCGGCACCGGCAAAACGTACACCGTGGAACACATGGTGGTCGACTACATCGAAAAGGGAATTGCAGCTCCCCACCAATTAGTAGTCGTCACTTTCACCAAGATGGCAACCTCAGAACTTTCGAGTCGTATTCGAGCCACGATGGCGCGAGCACTCGCGCGGACTAAGGAGTACACAGGTATCGTAATTACGCTTGATGGTAAAGATCATTTAACCCAAGCGCTCGCTGATTTTCACGAAATTCGCATCTCGACTATCCACGGTTTCGCCCAGAGGAGTTTGGCACTGCTCGGTGACCCGGTGCGGCGTGTATCTCCCGAAGTCTCAGGGGACGCCTTCCGAGCCAGCGTTCGATCCGACGTCGTGCGCTCACTCGAACCATCCGACCTTGAGCGCGTAGCCAAAATTTCTAAATTCGCTACTTGGATTGATGATGGCCTTCGCGCTCTGAGCGCCAACCCTGACGCCAAAGTAAAATCGTCCGGAACTAAAAGTTCGCGCAAAGACACAAAAGAGCCCGAGTACCGCGTCATCGAGCAGGTAGTTGACAGTGCCCGGAAAGTACTGATACGACGAAAGAAGATCCTCGGACAAGTCGGCTACGACGACCTCATGATTCGCTTACGTGAACGCCTGAGAGATCCAGGTATTCGCGACACTTTCGCCGACAACATCAAAGTCGTGATCATTGACGAGTTCCAAGACACTGACGCCCTACAGTGGGACGTCTTTCGCAGTCTCTACGAATCAAAGAAGGTGAAAGCTCTCGTCGTCGTCGGTGATCCCAAACAGGCGATATACACCTTTCGTGGTGGCGACATAGCAATTTACCGTGAGGCGTTGGACTACATAAAGCACAACGGTGGCACCCTGAAACACTTGGTAGAGAATCGACGTTCGACCGCAGACTTCATCGCCGCTGAACGCTGCCTTTTCGAAAAGTACACGACCGGCGTGGGTTTTGGTTTCGACGTGGGCGAAGTGACATCACCCCCCGAAGGTTTAGTCTCTAATCCCGTCCACTTCGAAGACATCGAAGCTACGGACCCAAATAGGGATGTAGTTTTCACACCAGCCTGGGCGGTGCGCGGACTGAAGGAAGAGAACGCTGAGGCGGTGCGGACGGGCGCCGCCAACGATCTTGTTCGCTACGTCCAGCACCTTCTTCTCGACGAGGCGTGTTTGATTCCTGGAGTCGGGAAGAAGTACTCTCGCGTAACGTCCGGCGATATTTGTGTCCTAGTGGAATCGAATTCCTACGGACTCGAGATACTCTCGGCTCTACGTGGCGCCAGTATCCCCGCATCGATAGTTGGTGGAGCCAACATCTTCGCCTCGGACGCGGCAGAACAATGGGGCTTCCTCCTCCAAGCGGTGGCGGCTCCTAATGCCAACCAAAGTGCCGTTCGCTTCGCCCTGTCATGGTTTGGTGGCAAGCAGCAGAGTGAAGTGGCCACGGCGGTTCGAGACGACGATGCGGCGTGGTTCCATAGGCAGCAGCAGCAACTCGCCGAGTGGTTGCAAATCTTTAGAACACGACCTCGTGAGGAATTCATAGAGTCCGTTCTGGCTGACTCCGACGTTCTAGAACGCGTGGCACAACGTATCGACGGCGACCGCAATATCACCGATATTCTGCACGTGGCTGAGATCCTACGTCTGCGGGTTAACGACGGAGTGCAACAGCTCTACGAATTCATAGATCGAGCGTCATCGACGAGCGAGGGTGATGATTCTGGCAACACGGACCAGGTTGGTAAAGAATGGTCTCGACGGGTCGACCGCGACGACCAGGCAGTGCGCATCATGACCATCCACCAGTCCAAGGGGTTGGAATTTCCTATTGTGCTCACCCCCTTCGTGGGCCGTAGCTTCAACCCGAAAGGACGAGCGAGTGCTTATCGTCTGGAGACTCGTGAGGGTGGCGAGACGGTTCTTGACCTCACCGTAATGAGCTCGGATATTGGCGGCGATATTAAAAAAGAACTAATTCAGTCGGAAAAACGTCGACGCCTCTACGTGGCACTTACTCGCGCCAAGTTTCATAACGCCCTTTGGCTCTGGGACGAAAAAATAAATGGCAAGGGTGAGAAGGACCTTAAGTCCGCGCCGGTGATCATGACGAGGTCAGAAGCAGAAGAACTGATCTTGCGCAACGACCAGCCACAGCAACTCGAGTATCAAACGGCCGACGTAGAAACTCCCGGCCTGAGAGAACTGCCTTCGACTAAGTCTCGCCCCGAGCTTCGGTCACGTGTAGTAGCTACTTTGCAAACCCCAGGACGGTCCTGGTCATTCACCAGCCTGAGTAAGAATTTTCTCACCTCCCAGGTGGACGTAGTAATCAGTGATGAACTGGAACCCGCCACCTCCGATGGTGACCTCGAAGGAGAGGTAACTGACGGCGTCGCAGAAGGAGACGGAGAACTGATTGCCGACTTCGAGTCGTCAGCCCGAGTTGGTCGCGTCATGCACAAGGCCCTCCAGTACGTTGATTTTTCCGCATCGGATTTTCGTAGCGCAGTGCGCGACCAACTGATCGAAGCAGCGCAGGCCGAGGGAATCTCAGCTGACCCGACCTCCTCTCGTCGTAGTTTTGATCACGACGAGGCAGCCAAAATGTTGGAGAGGGCCGCTCGTACCAATATTGGAGCAATCGCCGATGGTCAAAATCTCCTTTCCCTCGGACAATCCTTCATGCTCCCCGAGATGGGATTTGACTTCACCCTGCCGGGAACGACTCGAAGTACTTCAGAACTTCGAAGCATTCTCCAAGAAGAGTTGACACCCGACCCAGCCTTTGCGTTGTGGGTCTCGGGATTAACCGACAAGGATGTCAGCTTGACGGGTGCTATGACCGGCTCACTCGACGCAGTCCTGGCGTGGGGCGAGGGTGACGAAGCCAAGTTCCTCGTCGTGGATTACAAATCCAATCGGACTCAGTCTGGCCTCTACGACCAACCCACCCTCAGCAGCATGATGAACGCCAAGTCCTACCAACTCCAAGCCCTGATCTACATCGTGGCCCTCCACCGCTTCTTACGCTCTCGCATGGCGAACTACTCCTACGACCTCAACGTCGCTGGCGCCGCCTATCTCTTTGTCCGTGGCATGGACGCCAAGGCCCCCGGTAACGGGGTCTACGCCATGAAGCCAAGTGCCCACTGCATTGAACGATTGAGTGACTTCTTCGATGGGAGGCTCTCTAATGACAACTAACAACAGCGACGTCATTTTCGACATCGTCTCCGCCTTTCAACGTCACCCCGATTCCGACCCCAATCTGACGTGGTTAACCAAAGGCTTTGACGCGACCTTGCGCTTCCTGCAACGTCAGTACGAGGCGACACCCGAGATCTTGTGGGCGACCGCCCTTCTACTCGTTGTGCTCGAACAGGGTGGCACCTGCCTACCATTCGCCGATCTGGCGGCCATAGAAGAATCAGCGCGACTACCCGAGCGGCTCCGTGCCTTTACGGCCAGTGACTGGAACGCGGTGCTCGTTGGCGAAGGACTTGTAGCCATTGACGACACCGAAGATACACCGCTAGTTGTGGTAAATGACCGGCTCTACTTTGATCGCTACTTTGCTCTCGAAATATCGATTCGTGACCACGCGCGCGAACCGCTCTCACCCCAAGCACTCGCAGCACCTAGTGACTGGGCATCGCGGGTGGACCAGGTTTTTGGTAGCGACGACACGGGTTCCGCTCGACGTATGGCCCTCGATATTTGGAATCAGCGGCTCTTCCTCCTCGTGGGTGGACCGGGCACGGGTAAGACAACCACGATTGCGAGTCTGCTGAAATTGTTGTTGGAAACAGGCGAGGAAGCCACCCGCCCGGTGGTTTTACTTTGCGCCCCCACCAGCAAAGCCGCTACACGAATGAAAGACGCCATCGTTGCCGCGTCGGTTAACGCCTCGCCAGAGGTGATCAGCAGGATTACGCACCTCTCCGCGCACACTATTCACAAGACCCTTGGAATCACCCCCGCTACGCCGCACCGTAGATCAAAGGCACCCTTGCAGGCCGACTTTGTTATCTGTGACGAGGCGTCCATGGTTGACGTCGCCCTGTTGTCGGAGCTTCTCTCGGCCTGTGCCCCTACCACGAGGATCATTCTGGTCGGTGACCCCGGCCAACTGCCCAGCGTGGACGTTGGTTCCGTCCTCAAGGATCTCGTCGAAGCGGCAGAGCACGCGGGCATTGCTCACAGCACCCTCACCACCTCCTATCGCACCGAAGGCGACGCTCATGAGCTTCTCCAAAAACTCTTTACGGCCATACGCGCTGGCGATGGGCCGGGAGCCCTGGCCATTGCCGAGTCGGACAGTGCGGCTATCACTTTTGTGAAACTCTATGATGACGGTGTGGCCGACGACACGCTCGAGACAGCGGCCATAAACCCGGTGTTGCAGCGGGCACGCCATCTCTCCGAAATATCCCAACTGATGTCCAGCGACGATGTCATAAATGACGCCGCTAGGACCTTGCAGGAAACCATGGTGTTAGCCGCACAGCACCGAGGACTCTATTCACGACAATGGTGGGTGAACGAAGTGACCCAGAGAATGGAATGGCGCCTCGGAAGCACTCCGCATATCAACGGAACCCCCATCCTCATCACAAAGACTGACGCTGGTAATCGCCTCAACAATGGTGATACGGGCTTGGTCGTTCGTAAAGAGTCCACATCTGAGTCCACGTTGTGGCTCTCCCCCAATGAACGTGGTGACGAGTCACGTAGCTTGGCGGCCATTGCGTCATGGCAGCCGTGGTGGGCTATGACAATTCACATGTCGCAGGGATCAGAGTTCGACACCGTCATCGTCTCACTCACCCCGGGTACTCGATTGATTTCACAAGAATTGCTCTACACCGCCGTGACTCGCGCCAAGAAAAAAATAATTATCGTGGCCACGAAGGATGACTTTCTCTCCGCGGTCACCACTCCGGCTCGACGGCTCACGGGCCTACGTGAAATGTTGATCAACTAGAAAGTGCCACTACGTAGTGGTGCCGGCTTAGAGAAGTAAGTCTTTTCGCCGTCACGGCGCTACCGAGAAAAAATTAAATGTTCGTCGGGGCCCACACATCGATTGGCCGAACTGTCAATGAACTCCACGTCATCAGCCCGCGTGTAGCGCTCGAGAGGTTTCATCTGCCAATCAAGCACCAACCAACGCAGCTCTCGAATTTAAAGTTCCGGGTAGTGGACCGTGGCCTGGGAGCCTCGATCGGTTCCCTCCACTTCGATTCCTCGGCGGAGCACTCGCTTCAGTTCCTCGACGTGGCTAATGACGCCGACCACACGGCCGCCGTTTTGGAGCGATTCGAGGATTACGAGTACCTGTTCTAGTGACTGTTCGTCCAATGAGCCGAACCCTTCGTCAATAAACAAGGCGTCGAGCTCCCGGTTGGAACCGGCCGCCACGACGTCCGCGAGTCCTAGGGCCAAGGCCAGGGCGGACTTAAAAGTCTCGCCACCAGAGAGGGTTCTCGCCTTGCGTGACTGACCGGTAAAGGTATCGAAGACCTCGAGGTCCAGACCGTGACGCTTGCGGTTGTCACCACCAAGGGAGTTGACCTGCAGTGAGTATCGGCCACTGGTCATCTTGTGCATGCGGGAGTTGGCCTGACGGAGAACTCGCTTGAGGTAGACCGAGAGCACCCACTCCTCGAGAGCCACGCGGATGTCATTTTGGCCCGCGGACTGTCCCGAACAGAGTCGATAGAAGCCGTTGGCCTCTTCAACTCGCTTACGGGCTGCATCGATAACTGCCTCGTTATCACTCAGCGACGCAATGTCGTGTTCTATGGCTACACCGTGGCCTTCAAGCTGCGTGAGCGAACGGAAGAGTTCATCGTGCGTAGATCGAGCGGCCTCGAGCCGCACGTCAATCTCCGAAGCGTCCGGACGCTCCTTGGGGCTGTCGGACTCCTCGTAAGCCTTAATGGCGTCGAGTGTCACCTTGCGGTGGCTTCGGCGATCGTTAATAGCGGCACGATTCTTGGCGATTTCATCTTCGCTGAGCAGCTTGTTGCGCAGCTCCTTGGGTGACTCCACGTCGTGTTCCACGAGGTGTGGTTGCAACGTGGCCAGCGTGAGTGCCACGTCTCGTTGGGCCTCCTTGAGGTCCTCAAGCGATGCCCCGTAGCCGTCGAGTTTGGTCGCAAACTCCTGATACTCGTCCTCGGCGAATTCAAAGTCGTCGAGTCCTCCGAAGGCCTTTTCGAATTTCGCCAAGTCCTTGGTGTAGCGCTTCGAATCGCTCGAGAACTTCGCTGACTGCGCGGTAACTGACTTAGTGAGCTTGGCGAGCTGGGGTTTACGGTCCTTTATGGCGGACTTCAGTTCTTTTAGCTCATCTTCGGCATCGCTAACAAACTCCTGCGCCTCGGTGATCTCACCCACCTGCGACTGCAGCTCTTTGAGCTCGCGCTTGAGATCGGTCACCGGCTTTTTGGAAGCCACGGTGGAGATCTGTCCTTGAATCTTGGCGAGGTCTCGCTCCAGTCGACCCACGCTGCTCTGCGCGACATCTCGCTGGGTCTCGGCCTCTTCGACCTCAGCCGCCGAAGGCGTTGACTTCTTGGGCTTGGCCGGGGCCGGGTGCTCGGGCGAACCACAGGTGGGGCACGCTTCGCCATCCACCAACGAGGTGGCCAGTTCACCGGCGATGCCTTCGCGGTGTTTTAACTGCACGGCTTTAAAGGCTGACGACGCCTTGTCGAGCACAGCCTTGGCGGACGTCAGCTTCTTTTGGATCCCGGCGGCTTTCGCCTCACCCTCCGCACGAGATTGCGCATCTTTCAATGCCTGTTCGGCCTTGGCGACGGCAAGCTTCACCTTGGCTTCGGTGCTCAGAGTGACACGGGCTGCTTTGAGTTCACTGTCGAGCTCCGCCACACGTTCAAGGGCCTCCGCCTCTTCACTCTCGAGTTCAGCCAGTTCGTCTTTCTCGTCATTCAGGGACTCTTCGAGTGTCTCGAGCTCCTCACGAAGGTTGATGAGCTCTTCTTGGAGGCCG
>Ga0136642_1000027_pt1 | contig 95575 bp, 104 predicted proteins | sample LowCatLa1302831Y_FD_115313 | JGI IMG/M metagenome (GOLD analysis project Ga0136642, IMG submission 115313) | Freshwater microbial communities from Lower Cathedral Lake, Yosemite National Park, California, USA - 13028-31Y | ecosystem: Environmental > Aquatic > Freshwater > Lake ... | reverse complement strand
GGGGGGAGTGTCACGCATTTCAGTCTAGGGGCAGTGCCATAATTCACCTATGGACAATGCACTCTCTTTCCCCGAAGGTTTTCTGTGGGGCACCGCGACCGCGGCGCACCAGATTGAAGGCGGCAACTACAACTCGGACTGGTGGCGCTTCGAACACGCACCAGGTACGCCGTGTTTTGAGCCCAGCGGCGACGCCTGCGACTCGTGGAACCGTTACGAAGAGGACCTCGACATCGTGGCCGACCTCGGATTAAATAGCTTTCGCTTTTCGTTGGAATGGGCTCGGATCGAACCGGCCAAGGGTGAGTTTTCCCAAGTCGCTCTCAATCACTACCTCGACGTGATCGAGGCCTGCCACGCACGCAACATCGTGCCGGTGGTGACGCTGCACCACTTCACCCTCCCGCTATGGGTAGCCGACGAAGGTGGTTTTGAATCACCTCAGATCGTGGAGTGGATGGGTCGCTACGCGGCCAAGGTCGGCGAGCACTTGGGCGCGCGCATCGGAATCGCGTGCACCATTAACGAACCCAACATCGTGGCCTTCATGGGTTGGCAGATGGGCGTGTTCCCCCCGGGCGCGGCTGCGACCAAGCGTTGGGAAGAGATCAACGTGGTGATGCGCGACTGCCACAAGGCCATGCGCGACGCGCTGGTGGCGGGTCCGGGCAACTTTCCCGTGGGCCTTACTTTGTCCATGGGCGACAACATCGCCTTGCCCGGTGGGGAAGAGCATCGTGACCGCTGGGAACGCGAGATGGAAGATCTGTATCTTGAAGCGTGTCGGGGGGACGATTTCATCGGCGTGCAGTGTTACTCCAAGGGCCTGTTCGGTCCTGACGGATACATCCAAGACGAAGACATCGAACGAACCGACATGGGTTACGCCTTTTGGCCAGAGTGCGTCGAAGCCACCGTGCGTCACGCCGCCCGCGTCGCGCAGGTGCCGATTTACGTCACGGAAAACGGCATCGGCACCACCAAGGACGAAGACCGGATTCGCTACCTCAACGCCGCCATCCGTGGACTGCACAACACCATTGCCGACGGCATCGACGTTCGGGGATATTGCCAGTGGAGCTTGCTGGACAACTTCGAGTGGGCCTACGGATACCGCATGCAGTTCGGCATCGTGGAGGTGAACCGTCTGACCTTCGAACGGACCCTTAAGCCCTCTGCTTCTTGGTACGCCACGGTGGCACGCAGTGGAATCATTCAGTAGTTGACTGCCGACTAACCTCGGTTTCGTGCGACATCTCTTTCAACGCGGGTGGGACTATCTCCACTCGCATCAGGGTCGAAAGATGTATCGCTACGTGATGGCTTCGGTGTTGTCGACAATTTTCGCCCAGACGGTCTTAGCCATTGTGTACGGAGCACGCATTATTCCTTCGGCGGTGTGGGCGACACTCTTCGCCAACATCAGCGCCGCTTTCCCCTCCTATTTCCTCAATCGGAATTGGACGTGGCGCAAGACCGGCAAGAGTAACTTCAAGAGTGAAATTTTCCCCTTCTGGATTCTCTCGTTTTTGGGAATTGGGTTTAGCGGCGTGGGCTCGTTAGTGGCCCGACATCTCATCAACGCACACCATTGGCCGCACCTCATCAACTCCATCGTGGTGAACAGTCTGTCGCTCACGAGTTTCGCAATTTTCTGGGTACTGAAGCTAAAAATCTTTAACAAGATTTTTCACTCACCCGAGATGGAAGATATTGAATTAGCCGTCACCCGCGAGGAGCTGGCCGGAAACTAGTCCCGGAAGTTGGTGAACTGCACCGGCACCGGCAAGTCCGCTTCTTTGATCGCCGCCATCGCGCGTTGCAGGTCGTCACGTTGCTTTCCGGTGACGCGTACTTGATCACCCTGAATCGACGACGAAATGTTTTTGGCGTTGAGCTCCTTGATGAGCTTGTTGATTTGCTTGCCGATCTCTTGACTGATACCGGCCTTGAGGATGACCTTCTGGCGGGCGGCGCCACGAGAGGCGTCCTCGACTTTTTGGGGATCGAGGGTCTTCAGCGACACCTCACGCTTGACCATCTTTTCGATGAGTACTTGGTAGAGGGCGTTCAGGCGGTCCTCGGTGGACGAACTCAAGGTCAGTTCCTTCTCGGAAAACGTGATTTCCGAGTCGGTGCCCTTGAAGTCGAAGCGCGTCGTGGCTTCACGGTTGGCTTGGTCCACGGCGTTGCGGACTTCTTGGATATCTACTTCAGAGACGACGTCGAAACTAGGCATACCCAAATCCTAAACACTCCCGGCCCTCCCGGTTTGGAGAGGGCCATTTCCAGCGGGTAGGCTCTTCGACGGGTCAGTGCCCGAGCGGCCAATGGGATCTGGCTGTAAACCAGACGGCTTTGCCTACGGGGGTTCAAATCCCTCCTGGCCCACCACGTCAACTCATTTCGATGAGTTGACGCCGTCTCGAGGCGACTCGAGGTGGCAGTATTACGAAGCGATGACGTTGACGAAAAGAGCCCCGGTGAGATCACGACTGCGACTAGGACAGTGGATTCACCGTCGCTACGTCGACGCGGCCACCGGGATTGAATCACTGATTCAGTTCCTCGAACGTCGGTACACGCCACTGGGTCGCTTTACGCCGGGAGAGTTCGAAAACTGGGATTTCCTCTGGCGCCCCATGGTCTGGGGTTTCATTGCCATCACCGCCATCGTGGCCGGCTGTAGTTTTTCGAATTCGCCTTTCAAACTCGAAGTAGCGCACACCTGGTTTTTCGGGGTACCCACGTCCCTGCAGAACAGCGGCACCAACAACGAAACCACCTTGCTCTACTCCATCACCCTGGTATTCGGGGGACTAGTGATGTTGATGCGAGTGTGGCTGCGACTCAGCGAAGTCCTTCAAAATCATGTGGGGGCACCACTCAAAAAGTTGTACTTGCTTCTCGGGGTGTGGTGCGTACCGCTCATCGTCGCCCCGCCGCTCTTCTCACGTGATGTGTTTAGTTACGCCGCCCAAGGTGAAATGACGAGCTACCACATCAGTCCCTACACCTATGGACCCTTCACCTTGGGTCAGGGATCGAACCCCTTCACTTTGCCGGTGGACCCTCTCTGGGGGAATACTCCCGCGCCCTATGGACCGCTCTTTCTCGCCATCGATGGTTTCTTGGTGCGGCTGACGCACCATCACGAACTCGCCTCGGTGTTGTTGTTGCGCCTGCTCGAGGTGGTCGCTGTGGCCATTATGGCCATCGCCCTGCCACTCTTGGCGCGCGGCATGAAGCGCGGTGCCGGAGAAATCCTCATCCTGGGAGCCGCTAATCCGGTGGTACTCCTCACTTTGCTCGGCGGGGCCCACAACGATGGTTTGATGGCCGCCTTATTGGCTTTGGGCATTGCTTTGGCCACGGTGAAGCGTCCCATGTGGGGCTTTTTCTTTGTGGCCTGTGCCACGGCCATCAAGGCGCCCGCGGCGCTGGGTCTTCTCTATATTGCCTGGTCATGGCAGGGCTCTGGAGTTGCGCTGACCCGTCGACTCACTACGACAGTTAAGGGTGGCCTGATTAGCCTCGGTGTTCTGGGCGCAGCCACCCTTGCGGCGGGTTTTGGCCTGGGCTGGGTGAAAAATCTGTCAACGCCGGGAACGGTGCGCTCCTGGGCGGCGCCCGCTACCGGTCTGGGTCTGGGGCTGGCCAAATTATTCAATGCCTGCGGTTGGGACGTATCGGTGACGCCCGTTCTCACCGTGACCCGATTACTCGGGTTTTTGTTGGCCATCGGTCTCTCGGGCTGGCTCTTTGCTACTTCCGATCGCCGCGGATGGGTTCGATCATTGGCCGTATCGCTGATTCTTTTCGTGGTTCTCGGACCCGTGGTGCAACCCTGGTATCTCTCGTGGGGCTTGGTCTTGCTGGGGGCGAGTTACGTTCAGCGGGAGCATTTCTGGCTCCTGACCCTGTCGATCGTGGCCCCCTTTATCGGTTTGCCGGGCGGTCGCCAGCTCCTGAACGGTCTGATTCACGCCAACGTTTTCGAGATGGTCTCGGTGTTGGCGATTTTGGCCGGAATGTTTCTGGTGCCGCTTGGTCGTTGGACCCAGTGGTCCTGGCCCGGCGTTAACGACGTCCGCGGACCCGCTCTCGAGGTCTAGCGCGTCTCGGGAATCACGTGCTGGTATTCCACCACGTCGAGCCATTTTCCGTGCTTGCGACCAACTTCGATTTCGGTTCCGACCAGGGTAAATCCACATCTTTCGTGCAGAACAATCGAGCCTTGGTTGTCGCCCACGATACGCGCGATCAGCGAATGAAAACCGTAGTCGGCGGCGGTGGCGATGAGCGCCCGCAATAGTTGGTCTCCGACGCCACGCCCGCGTACTTCGCGGTGGACGTAGATAGAGTTTTCGACCGTGGTGGCGTAGGCGGGGCGCTCGCGGAAGGCCGATACAGAGGCGAAACCAATGATTCGGTCGCCAAAGGCCCCTTTTTCTCCGACGGAATCCACGTCGTTCACCGCTACCAGACAGGGGTGGGAGCTCTGGTGGGCGCTGATCCAGTCGACTTGCTCCTCGAGGGAACGCGGAACCAAGTCGAAGGAGATCTCAGTTTGGATGACCTCGGGGTTGTAAATGGCCAGCATCGCCGCCGCGTCGTCTCGCTCCACTAGTCGGGTTCGCATGACGTCAAGGGTAGTAGCCGGCAGGGTCCGCGGCGGTCGGTGAGGCCGTCGGTTGGAAAGTGGGTCCCGTGGGGCAGTAGGCTATTCCCTCGCGCCGCGTAGCGGTGTAGTGCCCTCTTAGCTCAGTGGTAGAGCGTCTCCATGGTAAGGAGAAGGTCGTGAGTTCAATCCTCACAGAGGGCTCGCCAGGCGGCGTAGCTCAGGTGGTTAGAGCACACGGCTCATAATCGTGGTGTCGCGGGTTCGACTCCCGCCGCCGCTACCAGGCAGATCCGCAAGGGTCGCAGATGTGACAGTGCAGTATCAGGTTGGTTGAGGAGAAAACGATGGCTAAGAACGAAAAGCGGATTCAGGTGACCCTGGCCTGCGAAGAGTGCAAGCGACGGAACTACATCACGATGAAGAACAAGCTCAATGACCGTGAGCGCATCGAGATGAAGAAGTTCTGCCGCTGGGACCGCAAGCACACCACGCACAAGGAAACTCGATAAAGAGGGTCCACCAGCGTGGTGGTAGGATGCAAGATCCTGACGCGTGACGCCGGAAGCGGCGGTGCGGGTCATAGGGCAGTAGCTCAATTGGCAGAGCATCGGTCTCCAAAACCGAGGGTTGGGGGTTCAAATCCCTCCTGCCCTGCAAGAGGTACGCCTCGACGCAGTGAGATGTAACGAAGAAGAAGAGTGAGATGAACCGCGAAACCAAGCGCATGATGCAGCGACAGGAGAAGGCCGGAGCCGACGGCTCCACTTCGTCACGTCGCGACACCGCCGTGGCTGCTTCACGTCGCCGCCGCTCACGCGTGAGTATCAGTGGCTTCTTCGGTGAGGTACGTCACGAGATGCGTCAAGTGGCCTGGCCCACGCGTCCCGAACTTCTGAACTACACCACAATCGTCTTAGGCGTATTGATTTTTATGTCCCTATTCATTTTCGGACTGGGCTACGCGTGCTCCAAGTTCGTTCAGTTCCTCTTCAACAAGTAAGGCCAGACATGACCGAATTTGACAACACCGACACCCTCGACACCGACGTGACGAACGACGCCCCCGACGTCACCATCATCGAAGACGAGTACGAGGCCGAACCCAAAATTGATTCCGCCTTCGACCGTCCGGGTCGCTGGTACGTCGTGCACATTCTTTCCGGTCACGAAAAGAAAGTGGTGGCCGCGTTGGACAACGTGATCAAGTCACACGACATGACCGACCGCGTTCTCGAAGTGCACGTGCCCATGGAAGACGTCACCGAGTTCAAGAACGGCAAGAAGCAGCAGGTCTCCAAGAAGTCCTTCCCCAGTTACATGTTGGTACGTTGCATTCCCGACCCCGAAGTCTTCTCGACCATCAGCGCCACGCCCGGCATCACCGGTTTCGTGGGTCAGTCCAAAATGCGGCCCACCCCGTTGACGCGTCGCGAGATCGACAACATCATTCGACCCATCGTCGAAGGCGTGGAGCAGCCCGTGACTAAGCGTCGCGCACCGACCCACGAGTTCGAGATCAACGACAACGTGCAAATCAAGTCCGGACCCTTCGCCACCTTCAATGGTCACGTCGCCGAAATCAACGAAGACCAGATGCGCGTCAAGGTCTTGGTCGACATCTTCGGCCGTGAGACCCCGGTCGAACTCGAATTCTCTCAAGTAACGAAGCTCTAGAAAGAAAGACCATCATGGCTAAGAAGATCACCGCAATTGTCAAAATCCAGCTTCCGGCGGGAGGGGCTACGCCCGCTCCGCCAGTAGGTACTGCCCTTGGGCCCCACGGCATTCAGACCATGGAGTTCTGCAAGCAGTACAACGCCGCCACGGAAGCCCAGAAGGGCACCGTCATCCCGGTGGACATCACCATCTACGAAGACCGCACCTTCACCTTCGTCCTCAAGACACCTCCGACGCCGGTGCTCTTGCGCCAAGCGGCCGGAGTGGAAAAGGGCGCACACTTGGCCGGTCGTGAGACCGTCGCTACGGTCACCATGGCGCAGGTAGAAGAAATCGCGAAGACGAAGTTGCAAGACCTCAACACCGATGACTTAGAACAAGCCAAGCTGCAGGTTGCGGGCACGGCACGTTCCATGGGCATTTCGGTCGCGGGCTAGGAGAAAAAATCATGAAGCACGGTAAGAACTACAACAAGGCCGCCGCACAGGTGAACCCCGAGAATCTTCTCGGAGTTCTTGAGGCCGTCACCAAGGTCAAAGAACTTTCGAGCGCGAAGTTCGACGAGACCGTCGAGCTGGCCTGCCGCTTGGGTGTTGACCCTCGCAAGGCTGAGCAGATCGTTCGTGGAACTATTTCCCTGCCTGCCGGTACCGGTAAGACCAACCGCGTGGCGGTTTTCGCCTCCGGTGAAGCAGCCCAAGCCGCCCGTGACGCCGGTGCCGACTTCGTCGGCGCGGAAGACCTGGTTGCCAAGGTGGCCGGTGGATTCTTGGACTTCGACATCGCTATCGCGACCCCGGACCTCATGGGCCAGGTCGGTGGACTGGGCCGCGTGCTCGGACCACGTGGTTTGATGCCGAACCCCAAGACCGGCACCGTCACCATGGACACGGCCAAGGCCGTGGGTGAATTCAAGGGTGGCCGCGTGGAGTATCGCACCGACAAGGTCGGCAACGTGCACATCCGCGTGGGCAAGGTCTCCTTCGCCGCCAGCGACTTGGCGCGCAACGTGCAGGCCGTCGTGGACGAACTGTTCCGCGTGAAGCCCGCCAGCTCGAAGGGCCGCTACTTGATGAGCGCCACTGTCTCGTCGACCATGGGTGTGGGTGTCAAAATTGACCCCGTGCGCGCCCGCGACTCGGAAGACATCCTCGTCACCGCCTAACTCGTTTTGACGCGGAGCGATCCGCGTTGCTATATTCGCAGTTCTGCACTCTTTCGGGAGAGCAACAGATTTGATAGAACGCCGTAGACATCCGGTGGGGGAAACCCCGTAATGAGTTTCACAACTCGCCTGACGAGGTTGTTCGGGTATGGCCTCGGCCGTGCTCGTGCGCTCAGGATGTCCACGGCCCGTACCGGGCGGCATCCGGTGAAGGAGCAGTATGAGCAAGATCAACGCCGAGAAGGTCTCTGTCATCGACGAAGTGAAGGCACGCGTCGAAGAGTCCCCTACCGCCGTCGCCACCGAGTACCGCGGTATGACCGTGGCCGAAATCTCGACCCTGCGCAAGACCTTGCGGGTCGCCGGTGCGGAGTACAAGGTTCTCAAGAACACCCTGGTCAAAAGGGCTATTTCTGGCACCCAGAGCGAGTCGCTGAGCGAATTTCTCCAGGGCCCCACGGCCGTGGCCTTCGTTAAGGGTGACATTTCTGCCGTCGCCAAGATTCTGATCGACTTCGCCAAGGCGACCCCGACCCTGATTCTCAAGGGTGGCGTTATGGACGGACGTACTCTGAGCTCGAAGGACCTCAAGGCTCTGGCCGACCTGCCGAGCCGTGATGTTCTCCTCGCCCAATTCGCGGGAGCCCTTGCGGCCCCCATGCGCAACATGGCCAGCCTGCTCAAGGCTGTCCCGCAAAGCTTCGCCTACGGCCTCTCGGCCCTGATCGACTCGAAGGGTGGCCCCGTGGCCGCCGCGAGCCCGGTCGTTGCCGAGCCGGTCGCCGAGACTCCGGCCGGGGTTGAGGACGCTGTGGAAGCAGCGAGCGACGACGTGGTGGCCGAGGTCACCGACGTTGCCGGTGACGTAGAGGCCCAGGCTTCTGTCGACACCGAAACCAGTGCGAGTGCCGATGAGGCTCCCGCCGCCGAACCGGCCGAATAACCGAGTTTTACCAACAATCACAAGGAAATAGGAAAGGAAGCACCATGGCTGGATCATTGACCAAGGAGCAAATTCTCGACGGCATCGCTGAGCTGTCGGTTATCGAACTGAGCGAACTGCTCAAGGAGTTCGAAGAGAAGTTCGGCGTGACCGCAGCTGCCCCCGCGGCCGTTGCTGCCGCTCCGGCTGCCGGCGGTTCCGCTGGCGGTGCTGACGCCGCTGAGGAGAAGTCGGACTTCGACGTCATCCTCACCGACGCTGGTGACAAGAAGATCGGCGTGATCAAGGAAGTTCGTACCCTGACGAACCTTGGTCTCAAGGAAGCCAAGGACCTCGTGGACGGTGCCCCTAAGGCCGTTCTGGAGAAGGTTTCCAAGGCTGACGCCGAGAAGGCGAAGGCTGCCCTCGAGGCCGCCGGCGCCACTGTCGAACTCAAGTAACACCCTGGTCGGAACCCTCCCGGCGCCCCACATGGGCACCGGGAGGGACCTTCGACTGGTGGTAGGTGCTTGACCTCGCTGCTCACTCTGTCTAGGGTACGTCCCACGGCAGAGTGCTGCTGAGCGTTTCTCCTCGGAGGAACGCCATTTGCACGTGAGCCATCACTACCACTAGAGTTACAAGACCGTCTCTTGCCCGTGACTTTGTCATCTTCATTTTGACCACCCCACGCACGGAAGCGGTATGCAGCACCTGATGTGACCCTATTTCTACGACCTGGAGGATTGGCACTTGCCGCGCTCTTCACGCTCCGAACGTTTCTCTTTCTCATCCCTCGGCGAGGCGTACGCGCTTCCGAATTTGCTCGAGGTCCAACGTAAGTCATTTGACGAGTTCTTAGAGGAGGGTCTTACTGAGGCCTTCAGCTCTATCTCGCCGGTGCAGATCACCAGCAACATGAACGTCAACGGCGTGTCCGTTCCCGTCACCTTGTCGCTGATCTTGGACTACGACACTTCCGACCCTGACCTCAAGGCCGAACCCAAGTTCAGCGTCGAGGAATGTCGCCAACGTGCCATGACGTACTCGGCACCCATCTTCGTGAAGGCCATCTTCACCAACGACTACACCGAAGAGATCAAAGAGCAGACCGTCTTCATGGGTGACTTCCCCATGATGACCGAGCAGGGGACCTTCATCATCAACGGCACCGAGCGTGTCGTGGTCTCGCAGATCGTTCGTTCACCCGGTGCGATTTACCAGCCGGGCAAAGATGGCAAGACCATCTTTGAAGGCACCGTGCACCCCGCCCGTGGTGAGTGGTTGCAGGTTGACCTCGAGGAGAAGAAGGGCAAGCCGGCCAACGTCGGTTTCCGCATTGCGCGCAAGCGTCGTATTTCTCTCTTCACCGTGTTGCGCGCCTTGGACACCAAGCTCGACAACAACCGCAACGCGTTGGACGGAAACTTCTACGACACCAACGTGTTCTTGAAGATTGTTCAGGAGTTCGACTTCGTCGACGAACAATTCCGTGACGACTCCCGCAAGAGCCAGAAGGAAAAGCAGACCTTCTTGAACAACGACAGTCGTCAGAAGGAATTCGCCGACTGGTTGACCAAGAAGATGGACTACCCACGTATCGACCGCAGCAACGCCACCTTGCTGAGCGGCATCGTCGCTTTCGAAAAGGCCAACAAGGCTTTGATCGCTGACGTCGTCAAGCTCGAAGGGGAAAACTCGGTTCTGCTCGCTGGTGTGGCGAACTTCGGCGTCTTGGCCGAAACTTTGGCCGTCTCGGGTGACAAGTTCAAGAAGGCCACCGACACTTTGCGTGCCACTTTGGAGAAGGGTTCATCGGTTGCTACTTCTGACCTCGACGCTCTCTTCACCAGCGCGGACACCTTCGTCGCGAGCTTCAAAAAGCTTGCGGCTACCCGCAAGGAAGTCGAGACCTTGGTGTCGTCTGCCGAAAACTTCGAGCGCGAAAACCCCGAGCTCTTCTTCCTGCTCGGTGCACACGCCGCGCGCTCATTCGAGCGTTTCCGTCGTGCGACCTCCGTGTTGCGTGGTGGCCTCGAAGACTTCGAGCGCGAGCTCGAAAAGGTTCAAAACGCCATCGATGAATTCCGCGCTGCGGTGAACATCGACAACGACGCCGCTTCCGTGGGTCGCGCATTGACCGCCGTGGTAAACGCTGTCAAGCGCCACGACCGCTTCACGCGTGGCGAAGTGACCTTCTTTGACAACGAATCGAAGGCCAACGAAAACTTCGTGCCGACCTTCACCGCGTTCTTGAAGACCAAGGGCGTCAAGGCGACCGACGAGGACTACGCCGTCTTGCTGGACCTCTACGTCGAGTGGTTGGACTTCGTCTCGGGTTGGTGGGCCAACTTGGCTCGCTGGTCGAACAAGCAGAACTTTGACCCCACCGCTGTCGTGCAACTCGACGTCACCTTGGGAACCGTTCTCGCCTGGTTGGAGATCTACCGTCGTGCTCGTCCGAGCGAACTGCAGAGCATTGAGGCTGCGCGTTTGTACTTCGACGGCGTCTTCTTCTCGGAGAAGCGTTACGACCTTGGTCGCGTGGGCCGCTACAAGCTCAACACCAAGTTGGGTTCCGAAGTCGCGAAGAACCTGGAGCTCTTCGGCGACGTTCTCGAACAGCCCACCGACGACCTTCACGTTCTTTCCCGCGCCGAAGTGCTGGCCTTCTCGACCTACCTGCTCAACCTGACCCGCGACCGCACGGCCAAGGTGACCACGTACCACATCGATGACCAGGACCACTTCGCTAACCGTCGCATTCGCACCGTGGGTGAGCTCATCCAGAACGCTTTGCGTACCGGACTCAGTCGCATGGAGCGCGTGGTGCGCGAGCGCATGGGTTCACAGGACGTCGAGTCGATTTCGCCGCAGTCCTTGGTGAACATCCGACCCGTGATGTCGTCGATTAAGGAATTCTTCGCGACCTCGCAGTTGAGCCAGTTCATGGACCAGAACAACCCCTTGTCGGGTCTGACCCACAAGCGTCGCCTCTCCGCACTCGGACCTGGTGGTCTGTCGCGTGAGCGTGCCGGTTTGGAAGTTCGTGACGTTCACTCCTCCCACTACGGCCGCATGTGCCCGATCGAAACGCCGGAAGGCCCGAACGTGGGTCTGATCGGTTACTTGGCGAGTTACGCCAAGGTCAACGAGTACGGCTTCATTGAGACGCCGTACCGCATTGTCAAAGACGGAAAGGTGACCGGCGAAACCCGCTACTTCACCGCCGACCAAGAAGAGCGTTTCGTTATCGCCCAGGCCAACACGGAACTCGAAGCCGATGGCACCATCAAGAACGAGCGCGTGCTCGTTCGTCGTGGTCCGACCGGTACCGGTTTGCGCGTGGGCTCGGCCAATAAGTCGGGTTCGACGACCTCGGAAATCGACTTCGTGCCGAAGGCTGAAGTGGAACTGATGGACGTGTCGACCAAGCAGGTCATCTCGGTGGCGACGTCACTGATCCCCTTCGTGGAACACGACGACGCCCAGCGTGCCTTGATGGGCGCCAACATGCAAAAGCAGGCTGTGCCGCTCATCGTGCCGGAGGCCCCTTTCGTGGGAACCGGCATGGAAGGTCGTGCGGCCTTGGACTCCGGTGACGTGGTCCTCGCAGAAGGTAGCGGAGTGGTCTCCGACGTATCGGGTGACCGAGTCGTCGTGACCTACGATGCGGACCAGACTGACCGCTACGGCAAGAAGCTCGGCAAGAAGCAGTACAACCTCAACAAATTCCGTCGCTCCAACCAGGACACCTCGATCAACCAAAAGGTCGTTGTCAGTGGTGGCGAAAAGGTCGTTTTGGGCAGCGTGCTGGCCGATGGTACCTCGACGGTAAATGGCGAACTGGCTTTGGGTAAGAACCTGCTCGTGGCGTACATGCCATGGGAGGGCTACAACTACGAAGACGCCATCATCTTGAACGAGCGCCTCGTGCGTGACGACGTCTTGACGTCGATCCACGTGAAGGAATACGAAATTGATGCTCGTGACACCAAGCTCGGTGCCGAGGAAATCACTCGTGACATCCCGAACCTGCCGGACGACATTTTGGCGGACCTCGACGACATGGGTATTGTGCGCATTGGTGCCGAAGTCGGCCCCGGTGACATCCTTGTCGGTAAGGTCACCCCGAAGGGTGAGACCGAGCAGTCTCCCGAAGAGCGCCTCCTGCGCGCCATCTTCGGTGAGAAGGCCCGCGAAGTTCGCGACACCTCGCTGAAGGTTCCTCACGGTGAATCCGGCAAGGTTATTGACGTCAAGGTCTACAGCCGTGACGAAGATCACGAAATGCAGCCGGGCGTGAACCAGTTGGTCAAGGTCTACGTCGCGCAGAAGCGCAAGATCTCCGAGGGTGACAAGCTCGCCGGGCGCCACGGTAACAAGGGCGTTATCTCGAAGATTCTTCCCGAGGAAGACATGCCCTTCATGGCCGACGGAACCCCAATCGACATCATCTTGTCGCCGCTGGGTGTGCCGAGTCGTATGAACGTCGGACAGGTGCTCGAGTCGCACTTGGGCTACGTCGCGCGTCACGGTTGGAAGGGTCAGGAGACTTCGGCAGTAGCCGGCACCTCCGGACACGACGACCAGTTCGCCGTCGACCGTCCCTACCGCAAGACGCGCCCTCGTACCGAGCCCGCCGTCTACGTCGCCACGCCCGCCTTCGACGGCGCGCACTGGGACAACGAAGCGGCCTCTTTGGGTAAGCCCACCATCAAGCAGATGTTCTCGGAGCTCAACGCCGACGGTGCCAACGGCACTCGTTTGCTCAGTAGCGAAGAAGATGGCAAGGCCGTGTTGTTCAACGGTCGTACCGGTGAGGCCTACGACAACCCGATCTCGGTCGGCTACGCGTACATCTTGAAGCTGGCCCACATGGTCGACGACAAGATTCACGCACGCTCGACGGGACCGTACTCAATGATTACCGCTCAGCCTTTGGGTGGTAAAGCACAGTTCGGTGGACAGCGCTTCGGTGAGATGGAAGTGTGGGCCCTCGAGGCCTACGGTGCCGCCTACGCCCTGCAAGAGTTGCTGACCGTTAAGTCGGACGACATGAAGGGTCGCGAACGCGCCTACGAATCAATCGTCAAGGGTCAGAACTTGCCGGAGCCGGGCATCCCCGAATCCTTCAAGGTTTTGATCAAAGAAATGCAGTCGCTGTGCTTGAACGTGGAAGTGCTGACCAACACCGGTGCCCACGTCGATCTCGCCGACACCGAAGAGGACTTCTTCTCAGTCACCCGCGAATTGGGAATCGACATCAGTCGACCCGAGCGTGGTAGTGACGAAGATGATGCCCGCCGCGCCGCCGAAAGGAAGTTGTCATGAGCCCCGTAGACGTCAACCAATTCAATGAGTTGCGTATTGGTCTCGCCACGGCGAGCAACATCCGCAGCTGGTCGTCCGGTGAAGTCAAGAAGCCCGAGACGATTAACTACCGCACCCTGCGCCCCGAAAAGGACGGGCTCTTCTGCGAGAAGATTTTCGGACCTCAAAAGGCATGGGAGTGTGCCTGCGGCAAGTACAAGCGTGTCCGTTTTAAGGGCATCGTCTGTGAGCGCTGTGGCGTCGAAGTAACCAGTGACAAAGTCCGCCGCGACCGCATGGGCCACATCGCCCTCGCGGCCCCGGTCGTACACATCTGGTACCTGCGCGGAACACGTTCCTGGTTGGCCTACCTTCTTATGGGCACCGCCCCGAAGGAAGAACTCAAGGCGAAGCAGTTGGAGAAGGTTATTTACTTCGCCGCCAACTTGGTGACTTTCGTAGACGTGGACAAGCGCCACGCCGACGTCACTGACCTGCGTGAAGACCTGACCGACGAACTCAAGGAACTCGACGAGTACGAAGTCAAGGAACTCGAGCGCAAGGCCACCGACAACGAAGAGCGTCTCGCTAAGGCCGAAGCCGACGGCGAAAAGGAAACGGTTATCCGCAACCTCACTCGTGAGGCCGCGCGTGACTTGGACTTGATCCGCGAGCGTTATGCCGACGCGAAGGATCTCGCCCAGCGCGCCTTCGATACCTTCGAAAGCCTTCACTCGCGTCAGATCATCGAAGACGAGCAGCTCTATCGCGAGATGGAACTCAAGTACTCGGAGTACTTCGAAGGTGGCATGGGTGCCGAAACCATCGTGAAGCTGATTGAGCGCATGGACCTCGACGAAGAGGAGCGCATGATGCGCGAGATGTTGGACCCGAAGGACGGCCGCAAGCCGCTCAGCGCCCAGCGTCAAGCCAAGTTCTTGAAGCGTCTGTCCATTGTGCAGTCCTTCAATCGTCGTGACGACAACGGTCAGCGCATCAACGACCCGCGCGCCATGATTCTTGACGCCGTGCCAGTGATTCCACCAGACCTGCGCCCCATGGTGCAGCTCGACGGTGGTCGCTTCGCGACGTCTGACTTGAACGACCTCTACCGTCGTGTCATCAACCGCAACAACCGCTTGAAGCGTCTGCTCGATCTCGGGGCTCCCGACATCATCGTGAACAACGAAAAGCGCATGCTCCAAGAGGCCGTGGATGCCTTGTTCGACAACGGCCGTCGTGGCCGTCCGGTACAGGGACAGAGTGGTCGCCCGCTCAAGAGTCTTTCGGACATGTTGAAGGGTAAGCAGGGACGTTTCCGTCAGAACTTGCTCGGTAAGCGCGTGGACTACTCCGGTCGTTCCGTGATCGTCGTTGGACCGACCCTCAAGTTGCACCAGTGTGGTCTGCCCAAGATGATGGCCCTGGAACTCTTTAAGCCCTTCGTCATGAAGCGCTTGATCGAGACGCAGGTTGCTCAGAACATCAAGAGCGCCAAGCGCATGGTGGAGCGTCGTCGTCCGCAGGTCTGGGACGTTCTCGAAGAAGTCATTCGTGAGCACCCGGTGCTGTTGAACCGTGCTCCCACCCTTCACCGTTTGGGCATCCAGGCTTTCGAGCCCGTGTTGGTCGACGGCAAGGCAATCCAGGTTCACCCCCTCGTCTGCAAAGCCTTCAACGCAGACTTCGACGGTGACCAGATGGCCGTTCACGTGCCGCTGAGTGCCGAGGCCCAGGCGGAAGCCCGTGTCTTGATGCTCTCGACGAACAACATCTTCACCCCCGCGACCGGTCGCCCGATTACGGAGCCGGCGCAGGACATGGTGTTTGGTGCCTACTACCTCACCCTTCCGGCCACCGCGTCAAGTGACAAGCCCACGATCTTCCGTCACGTGTACGAGATTGAGGCGTCGCTGGAGCGTCACCAGGTGTCCCTGCACTCGGAGATTGAGATTCGTCCTTTAGGCGGTTCGGTATTGGATGGACGTTTGGCCGCCGCCGGTATCGCCATCGAGGGCTCGAGCCGCAAGCTCACCACCACGGTGGGCCGCGTCTTGTTCAACGAAGCGCTTCCCGAGAACTACAAGTTCGTTAACCAAGTCATTGGTAAGAACGCCTTGCCCATCGGCACCATCGTCGAAGAAATCTCTAACGGCTTTGGTCGTCAGCAGGTAGCGACGTCCTTGGATGCCATCAAGTCACTCGGTTTCCGCTACGCCACCCAGGCGGGTTTGACCATCGCCGTGGGCGACGTCGTGACCTCGCCGGACAAGGCTGCGATCCTCGAGAAGTACGAAGGCTTGGCCGAAAAGGTTGAGACGAACTACCGCCGTGGTGTCATCGTCGACGACGAGCGTCGTCAGCAGCAGATCGAAATCTGGACGAATGCCAACAAGGAAGTCGGTGAGTCCCAGGACGTCGCGCAGAACAAGTTGCCGAACAACGTGATTCGCATGATGGTTGACTCCGGTGCTCGTGGTAACTCGCAGCAGATTCGCCAGATCGCCGCCATGAAGGGCCTCGTGTCCAACCCGCGTGGTGAGATGATTCCTCGTCCGATTAAGTCGTCCTTCTTCGAAGGCCTCTCGGTCCTGGAATACTTCATCTCCACCCACGGAACCCGTAAGGGACTTGGTGACACCGCTCTGCGCACCGCTGACTCTGGTTACTTGACCCGTCGTCTCGTTGACGTGGCCCAGGAACTGATTGTCAAGCAGGTCGACTGTGAGACCTCGCGTGGCGTGTGGATCGAAAATGTGGGACACGACACCGCTGGTGTTCGTGCGCACCTCGAGACCAAGCTGTGGGGACGCATCATCGCTGATGACGTGACTCTTCACAACGGAACCGTTGTGAGCGCTGGCACCATGGTGCTCGCCGACCTCCTCGCCACCTTGCGTGACGATGCGGCCGTGAGTCGCGTGCGTGTGCGTTCGACGCTTACCTGTGACGCGGTACAGGGTGTCTGCGCCCAGTGTTACGGACTTTCCTTGGCTACCCACCAACTGGTGGAGCTTGGTGAAGCCGTCGGTGTTATCGCCGCTCAGTCCATTGGTGAACCGGGAACCCAGCTCACCATGCGTACCTTCCACTCCGGTGGTGTGTCGGAAAGCGACATTACGCACGGTCTGCCTCGCGTCGTGGAACTCTTCGAAGCGCGTACCCCGAAGGGTGCCGCCATCGTGGCTGAATTCACGGGAAGCGTCGCGGTGGAGCTCGAAGGTCGTATCCGCAAGGTGACCATCACGGGCACCAACGGCGACATCCAAGAGGAGTTCATCCCGATCAGCCGTCACCTTCTCGTGGCTAACGGTCAAGACGTCGAGGTCGGTATGCCGATTCACGACGGACCTTTGGACCCCAAGTTGATGATGAAGTTCCGTGGGACTCGCGAGACGCAGGTCTACCTCGTCGAAGAAGTCCAGAACGTGTACCGCGACCAGGGTGTGTCGATTCACGACAAGCACATCGAACTGATCGTGCGTCAGATGACCCGCCGCGTGCAGATCGTCGAAGCGCGTGATTCGCGTTGGTTCCCTGGTCAGATGGTCGACATGAAGGTATTCAACGACACCAATGACGTCCTCGAAGCTGAATCCAAGCAGGTTGCCGATGGTCGTGCTCAGTTGATGGGTATTACCAAGGCCTCGCTGGCTACCGACTCGTGGCTCTCGGCCGCCTCCTTCCAGGAGACGACCCGCGTGTTGACCGAAGCGGCCATCGAAGGCAAGCGCGACCAATTGGTGGGGCTGAAGGAAAACATCATCATCGGTAAGTTGATTCCGGCGGGATCTGGACTCAGCCACTACAGCCGCGCCAACCTCCGTTTGGACATGCCCGATGCCGAATTGTTGCCGGAGTGGGGCCTTCTGCCCGACTCGGACCCCGACTTTGCGTGGGAATTGGGCGAAATCGACGAAAGCACGCTGGCCGCAGACATGGCCGCCTTCCAGAACATCGGTACGGCGACCTACGACGCGACCTCCTTGCCCGAGGAAGATGGCAGTAACCCAGAAGACGGGTTCACTCCGGGGATCTAGTCGAGCGACCGCCGCCCTGCGGGGCGGCGGTTTGCCCGCGACCCCCGTGGTGTCCTAAACTAGAAAGTCCGCGTGTCGGTTACTCCGAACACGTTTTAACCAAGAAGATCGAGAGAGGTTCCGCGTGCCCACAATCGCACAGTTGGTCCGAAAAGGCCGACAGGACAAGACCACCAAGACCAAGACGCCGGCGCTGAAGGGTGCCCCGCAGCGTCGTGGTGTCTGCACGCGTGTTCACACCGTCACCCCGAAGAAGCCGAACTCCGCCCTGCGTAAGGTGGCGCGAGTGCGTTTGACCTCGGGCGTGGAAATCACCGCCTACATCCCGGGTGTTGGTCACAACCTCCAGGAGCACTCCATCGTCCTCGTCCGTGGTGGACGTGTGAAGGACCTTCCGGGTGTGCGTTACAAGATCATTCGCGGAGCACTCGACACCTCTGGTGTGCGTGACCGCAAGCAGGCCCGTAGCCGCTACGGCGCCAAGAAGGAGAAATAATGCCGCGTAAGGGACCTGCTGAACGCCGCGAATTGGCACCCGATCCGATCTACAAGTCGGTCGTCGTTACCCAGATCATCAACAAGATTCTGGAGCGTGGCAAGCGCACCATCGCCGAGCGCATTGTGTACACCGCCCTCGAGACTGTCGAACAAAAGACCGGCACCGATCCCGTGGCCACGCTCAAGCGTGCCCTCGAAAACGTTCGCCCCGAGCTGGAAGTTCGTAGCCGCCGCGTCGGTGGAACGACCTACCAAGTTCCCGTCGAAGTTCGCCCACGTCGCGCCACCACTTTGGCCGTTCGCTGGTTGACCGACTTCGCCCAAAAGCGTCGCGAGAAGACCATGGCCGAGCGCCTGGCGAACGAAATCATGGACGCCGCTAACGGCGTTGGTGCTGCCGTGAAGCGTCGCGAAGACATGGCCAAGATGGCCGAATCCAACAAGGCTTTCGCCCACTATCGCTGGTAATTAAGGTACTTCTTCCCTCATGACTGCACGTCTTTTTCCCCTCGACAAAGTTCGCAATATTGGCATCATGGCTCACATTGATGCCGGTAAGACGACGACCACCGAGCGCATTTTGTATTACACCGGTAAGAACTACAAAATCGGTGAAGTGCACGAAGGTGCCGCCACCATGGACTGGATGGTCCAAGAGCAAGAGCGTGGAATCACCATCACCTCGGCTGCCACCACCTGTGAGTGGAATGGTCACCAGATCAACATCATCGACACGCCCGGACACGTCGACTTCACCGTGGAAGTGGAGCGCTCGCTGCGCGTCCTCGACGGCGCCGTCGCGGTCTTCGATGCCGTGGCCGGTGTCGAGCCCCAGACCGAAACAGTGTGGCGCCAAGCGAACAAGTACAACGTTCCGCGTATTTGCTTCGTGAACAAAATGGACCGTACCGGTGCTGACTTCTTCCGTTGCGTCGAGATGATTGAAGATCGTCTTGAGTGCGTGCCCGCCGTCATCCAGCTGCCCATCGGCGCCGAAGGTGACTACCTCGGCATCGTCGACATCTGCTCGATGACCGCCACCATCTACCACGACGACAAGGGTGAGAAGCTCGAAGTCGTCGACATCCCCGCGAACATGAAGGCTCAGGCTGACGAGTACCGCACCAAGTTGCTCGACGTTCTCACCACTTTCGATGACGAGCTCATGGAAAAAGTTCTCGGCGAAGAAGAAATCACCACCGCCGACGTTCGTCGTGCGCTGCGTATCGGGACCCTCGACGGACACTGCGTACCGATCTTGAACGGAACCGCTTTCAAGAACAAGGGTGTTCAGCCCATGCTCGACGCCGTGGTGGACTTCCTGCCGAGCCCGGTGGACCTTCCCCCTACCGTCGGCACCAAGCCCGGTAAGGAAGACGAAGTCCTCGAGCGGCGCGCTGCTGACGACGAGCACTTCTCCGCCTTGGCGTTCAAGATCATGACCGACCCCTACGTCGGTAAGTTGACCTACCTGCGCGTGTACTCGGGCCACCTCGACAAGGGTGACACCGTCATCAACACCACCAAGAACATGAAGAAAGAGCGTCTCGGACGCCTTCTCCAGATGCACGCCAACAACCGTGAAGACCGCGACTCGATTTACACCGGTGACATCGTTGCCGCCGTGGGTCTGAAGCAGGTCACCACGGGCGACACCTTGAGCTCGGTGGATCACCCCATCGTGCTGGAAAACTTGACCTTCCCCGAGCCCGTTATCCACGTGGCCGTGGAGCCAAAGACCAAGGCTGACCAGGAGAAACTATCCAAGGCTCTCTACGCCTTGTCCGAAGAAGACCCCACCTTCCGTGTGCGCACCGACGAAGAGACCGGTCAGACCGTGATCTCCGGAATGGGTGAATTGCACCTCGAAGTTCTCGTTGACCGTATGTTGCGCGAGTTCGCCGTGGACGCCAATGTGGGTAAGCCACAAGTGGCCTACCGCGAGACCATCCGCAAGAAGGTCGAAAAAGTCGAAGAGAAGTACGTGCGTCAGACCGGTGGTAAAGGTCAGTACGGCCACGTGGTTATCACTCTGGAGCCCACGGGCCCCGGCGGCGGCTACGAATTCTGTGACGAAATCACCGGTGGTGTTATCCCCAAGGAATACATCAACCCCATTAACCAGGGAATTCAGGAAGCACTGACCTCTGGGGTCTTGGCTGGTTACCAGGTCGTGGACGTGCGTGTTCGCCTGACCTTCGGTAGCTACCACGACGTGGACTCCTCGGAAATGGCCTTCAAAATCGCCGGTTCGATCTGCGTGAAGAAGGCGGCCCGTTTGGCGCAGCCCGTGATTCTTGAGCCGATTATGTCGGTCGAAGTCGTAACTCCTGATGACTACATGGGAGATGTGATCGGTGACCTTTCCAGTCGCCGTGGGCGCATCGAAGGCATGGAACAAAAGGGCAATGGCCAGACGATTAGGGCGCTTGTGCCCCTAGCTGATATGTTCGGCTACGCTACTGACCTACGTTCACGCACCCAAGGGCGCGCGACGTACACCATGCAGTTCAATTCGTACGCAGAAGTGCCGGAGTCGGTTTCGAAAGAAATCGTCGCGAAGGCTACGGGCGCGTAAGAACGCCGGGAAACCGGCACACCTGGTCCAAACCGTAGTCGGGGAGGGCCGAAATCCAACCAAGCGGTTCCGAAGAGGAACCGATTTAAGAGAAAGCTAGTCCCCGACAATGGCAAAGCAGAAGTTCGAGCGCACTAAGCCGCACGTAAATATCGGAACCATGGGTCACATTGACCACGGTAAGACCACTCTTACCGCGGCCATCACCAAGGTCCTTTCCACCAAGAACCCCGGCACCGCCTTCACGCCTTTCGACCAGATCGACAAGGCCCCCGAAGAGCGCGCCCGCGGTATTACGATTTCCATCGCCCACGTGGAGTACGAGACGGAAAACCGTCACTACGCCCACGTTGACATGCCCGGCCACGCCGACTACGTCAAGAACATGATCACCGGCGCCGCGCAGGTTGACGGCGCCATCCTCGTGGTCTCGGCGACCGACGGTCCTATGCCCCAGACGCGTGAGCACGTGCTGCTTGCTCGCCAGGTGGGTGTGCCCTTCATCGTGGTGGCCCTGAACAAGGCCGACGTTGTCGACGACGAGGAACTCCTCGAACTCGTCGAAATGGAAATCCGCGACCTGCTCTCCAGCTACGACTTCCCCGGCGACGATGTTCCTATCGTTCGCGTGTCGGCCCTCAAGGCCCTCGAAGGTGACGAAGCGTGGGGCGAAAAGATCGTTGAGCTCATGGCTGCCGTGGATGCCTACATCCCCGAGCCGGAGCGTGCGACCGACAAGAACTTCCTCATGTCCATCGAAGACGTCATGTCAATTACGGGCCGTGGCACCGTGGTGACCGGCAAGGTCGAGCAGGGCATCATCAAGGTCGGTGACGAAGTCGAAATCGTGGGTCTGCGTGACACCACCAAGACGACCGTGACCGGAATTGAAATGTTCCGCAAGCTCCTCGACGAAGGCCGTGCCGGTGACAACCTCGGCGCCCTGCTGCGTGGAACCAAGAAGGAAGAAGTTGAGCGCGGGCAGGTTCTCTGCAAGCCGGGTTCCATTACTCCTCACACTGTTTTCGAAGCGTCGGTGTACGTCTTGAACAAGGAAGAAGGCGGCCGTCACAAGCCGTTCTTCGCCAACTACCGCCCGCAGTTCTACTTCCGTACGACTGACGTGACCGGTACCATCGAGCTGCCTGCGGGCACCGAAATGGTGATGCCTGGTGACAACACCGAAATGACCGTGACTTTGGGTAAGCCAATCGCCATGGAAGAGGGTCTCACCTTCTCCATCCGCGAAGGTGGCCGTACCGTGGGTTCCGGTCGCGTCGTCAAGATCCTGAAGTAGTCCGGTCATGGCCGACAACCGTCAAATGATTCGAATCCGGCTGAAGGCCTTCGACCACGAGATTCTTGACCAGTCCACCGCGAAAATCGTGCAAACGGTTGAGCGAACCAGCGCCAAGGTCCAGGGTCCCGTGCCGCTGCCGACCGAGAAGCACCGTTACACGGTGATTCGCGGGCCGCACAAGCACAAGGACTCTCGCGAGCACTTCGAAATGCGCATTCACAAGCGCCTTTTGGACATCGTGGACCACTCGGCCAAGACGGTGGATGCCCTCCAGCGTCTTGATCTGCCGGCTGGTGTGGACATCGAAATCAAGATTCGCCAGAACTAGCTACTCTCCGAAGCCCGCCGCGCAATTATTTTGCGTTGGCGGGCTTCGGTGTTGTAGAGTAAAAAGCCCTCACTCTGTGGGGGTACGGGGCGAAAGCCCCAAACAACAGATGTGCCCCGTTGCCCGCAAGGGAACGCGGGGCCGAAACATTCGAGCGCTCCGTTCGGGTTTTTCACCCGAGCGGAGCGTCTGTGTGTCGGGCCAACCGATTCACGGGTTTATGAAGGAGAGAACATGGCGGCAAAGGCAATTGTCGGCGAGAAGGTGGGCATGACCCAGGTCTGGGACGACCAAAATCGCGCCGTCCCCGTCACTGTGGTTCGTGTGAGCCCTGCTCGTGTCGTGCAAGTTAAGACCCCGGAGAAGGAGGGCTACAGCGCCGTCCAGGTCACCTGGGGCACTCGTCGCGTGAACACCATGACCAAGCCCGAGCTCGGTCACTACGAGAAGGCCGGCGTCAGCCCGGGCAAGAAGTTGGTCGAGCTACGTCTCGACGACGTCTCCGGTTACAGCATCGGTCAAGAGATTCTCTGTGACGCGTTCGAAAAAGGCGAGATGATCGACGCCACCGCCATTTCCAAAGGAAAGGGTTTCGCCGGAGCCATGAAGCGTCACCACTTCTCCGGTCAAGGCGCGTCCCACGGTAACCACAAGCACCACCGTGCTCCTGGTTCCATTGGCGCGTGCTCGACCCCGGGCCGTGTCTTTAAGGGCACCAAGATGGCCGGACAAATGGGTGGGGGACAAGTCACCACCACCAACCTCGAAGTGATCGCCGTGGACGTGGAGCGTTCCTTAGTGCTCGTCAAGGGTGCCGTTCCCGGCCCCCGTGGCGGCACCGTGGTTCTGCGCACGTCGGTGAAGAACCCGATGAAGGCCGGAGGCAAGCGATGAGCGACGTACTAACCCTTCGTGGTCCTATTAAGAAGGATCGTCCCGAGCCCGCGAAGCGCTCGGTGACCAAGAAGTCACTCGACGGCAAGGACCTCGGTTCGGTTGCCCTTGAGCCGACCATTTTCGGCATCGTTCCCAACATGGGCGTATTGCACCAGGTGATCACCGCCCAGCTCGCCGCCGCTCGCTCCGGAACGCAGTCGACAAAGACGCGTAAGGAAGTTTCCGGTGGTGGCAAGAAGCCGTTCAACCAAAAGGGAACTGGTGGGGCCCGTCAGGGAACCGTCCGTGCCCCGCACTACCCCGGTGGTGGAGTTGCTCTCGGACCCAAGCCACGTAAGTACGACCAGAAGACTCCGAAGAAGATGATCCGTTTGGCTCTGAACTCGGCCTTGTCGGACCGCGCCGCTCTCGAGCGCGTGGCCCTGATCGACAGCTTCTCCGCCTGGACCGAACCCAAGACGAAGAACGCGGTTTCCGCGCTCGAAGCCTTGGGCCTTAGCGGCAAGGTGCTCGTCGTCTTGACGCGCGAGGACATGGTCGCCAACTTCGCTTTCCGCAACTTGGAGAACATCAAGACCATCGACGCCGGCGAACTCAACGCGCACGACATCATCGATGCCGACTGGGTTCTCTTTACCGAAGCCACTCTCCCCACCGCGAAGGAAGTTAAGTAATGCGCGACGCAATGAGCATCCTCGTCCGACCAGTTGTGTCGGAGAAGACCTACACCTTGATGGACCGCAACGTCTACACCTTCGTGGTGGATTCGTCGGCCACCAAGATCGACGTGCGTAACGCCGTCGAGCAGGCCTTCAACGTCAAAGTCCTCAAGGTCAACACCTTGAACCGCAAGGGCAAGTCAGTGCGCAACCGTCGCACCGGCGTCGTCGGCCACAAGTCCGACACCAAGCGAGCCATCGTCACCCTGAAGCCGGGTGACTCGATCAACCTCTTCGAGAACTAAGGACAATCATGGCCCTTCGTCACCGTAAACCCACGAGCCCCGGTCGTCGTTTCCAGACCGTCTCCGACTTCGCCGACATCACTAAGTCGACGCCGGAAAAGTCACTGCTCGCTCCTAAGCCCAAGACTGGTGGACGCAACGTCTACGGTCGCAAGACCTCGCGTCACCGCGGTGGTGGGCACAAGCAGCAGTATCGCATCATCGACTTCAAGCGCAACAAGAACGGCATTCCCGCGACCGTGGCGTCGATTGAGTACGACCCGAACCGCACCTGCCGTATTGCCCTGCTGCACTACGCCGACGGAGAGAAGCGCTACATCCTCGCTCCGAACGGACTGGGTGTCGGCGACAAGGTAATCTCCGGACCCAAGGCCGACATCAAGACGGGTAACGCCCTGCCGATGCGCTTCATTCCGACTGGTTCCACGGTGCACAACGTTGAGTTGCGCCCCGGTGGTGGTGGGAAGATGGCCCGCAGTGCCGGCATGAGCGTGCAGCTCGTGGCCAAGGATGGCGGATTCGCCACCTTGCGCCTGCCCAGTTCGGAAATGCGTCGCGTTCCTATTGACTGCGTGGCCACTTTGGGCACCGTGGGCAACTCGGAGCACGAGTTGATGAAGATCGGTAAGGCCGGTCGAAATCGCTGGAAGGGCAAGCGCCCCCAGACTCGTGGTGTCGCCATGAACCCGGTCGACCACCCACTCGGTGGTGGTGAAGGTAAGACCTCCGGTGGACGCCACCCGGTCTCGCCGTGGGGACAACCCGAAGGTCGTACTCGTCGTCCGAAGCCCTCGGATGCGCTCATTGTTCGTCGTCGCCGTGGACGCGGCGCGCGTAGGTAGGTAGGAATATATGTCACGTAGTCTCAAAAAAGGCCCCTTCATTGACGGCCACCTCTTGAAGAAGGTCGACGCACAAAACGCGGCCAACGAGAAGAAGGTCATCAAGACCTGGAGCCGTCGTTCGACGGTGATCCCGGACATGGTCGGCCACACTTTCGCCGTGCATGACGGTCGCCGTCACGTACCGGTCTTCGTCAACGAGTCCATGGTCGGTCACAAGTTGGGTGAATTCGCCCCGACGCGTACTTTCAAATTCCACGCCGGACAAGAAAAGACGGGGAAGCGCTAATGACCGCGACTAAGACCAACGAGCGTCCCGGTACCAAGGCCGTACTTCGCCACTTCCACATGTCCGCCACTAAGGCCCGCGTGGTTCTTAACTTGATCCGCGGTGAAGACGTCAACACCGCGCGCGACATCTTGGCGGGTACCACCCGTGAGGCTGCCGACATCATCGGCAAGGTTCTGGCGTCGGCCGTGGCCAACGCCGTGAATAACGACGGACTCAACGCCGAAGACCTCTATGTAGCTGCCTGCTACGCCGACGAAGGTGTGACCATGAAGCGTTTCACGCCTCGTGCTCGCGGTCGCGCCGGAAAAATCCTGAAGCGCAGCTGCCACATCACCGTGGTCGTGGCGCGCTTGGATGACGACAAGCTCGAAATCCTTCGCGCGGCCCGCAACGCGCAGGCCGTCGCAACCCGCACCCGCCGTGTGGCCAGCTCGCGCAAGCGTGCCGACCAGACCGCGAGTCTCAACAAGCGTGAGACCCGTGACGCCGAGGCGGCGCTGGAAGCCGAGAACGCTGACGTCGAGACCACCGAGGTGATCGAGACCGAAGTGATGCAGGACGTCGCTACGACCACCGTGGCCGGCGAGACGAACGAGACGGTGTCGGTAGACGCCACTGAGGAGACGGACAACTAATGGGCCAGAAAGTAAATCCCTACGGTTTCCGCCTCGGTATTACGACCGACTGGAAGTCACGCTGGTTTAAAGAGCGCGGCTACCGGGAGCTCGTCATCGAGGACTGGAAGATTCGCGACTACCTGACCAAGCAGCTCGAAAGCGCCGCCGTCAGCCGTATCGAAATTGAGCGCAACTCCGATCGCATCCGCGTGGACATCCACACGGCGCGCCCGGGTATCGTCATCGGTCGCCGTGGCGCCGAAGCCGAGCGCTTGAAGGCCGATCTGGAAAAAATCACCGGCCAAAAGAACAAGTTCTCCTTGAACATCCAAGAAATCAAGCAGCCCGAACTCGACGCTGCCTTGATCGCTCAAGGAATTTGTGACCAGCTGATTCGTCGCGTGGCGTTTCGCCGTGCGATGAAGCGCGCCATCCAGACCGTGCAGAAGGCCGGCGCCCTAGGCGTCAAGGTTCACCTGTCCGGCCGCTTGGGCGGCGCCGAAATGAGCCGCACCGAGCAATACCGTGAAGGTCGTGTGCCGCTGCACACCCTGCGTGCCGACATTGACTACGGCTTCCGTGAAGCTCGTACCAGCACCGGACGCGTGGGCGTCAAGGTCTGGATCTACAAGGGTGACATTCTCCCGTACTCCATCACTAACGACGACAAGATCGTTCGCGAAGCGGCCATGGCCGCGGGCGACGCGGTGACTCCCGGAGCGACCGCCGTGGCGGCAGCTCCTCGCGGTGTCGTGCGTGCCGGTGGCGGACGTCGCCGTGTGGACAGCGTGACGGTTGATGCGGACACTGACGTCGAAGTTCTGACCGACGTGAACCCGGCCGACTTGTTGGCCACCAGCCCCGACATCGAAAAGGCCATCGCCGTGGACGAAGAGGTCGCACGTCGCACCTCGGACCACACCGACACGCCTCACTTCCGAAAGGACGCGGATTAATCATGTTGATGCCTCGTAAGGTTAAGCACCGCAAGCAGCAGCGCGGACGCATGACGGGTAACGCCAAGGGCGGCACGGAACTGAACTTCGGAGACTTCGGTATCCAAGCTCTGGAAGCCGCCTGGATTACGGCCCGTCAAATTGAAGCGGCTCGTATTGCCATGACCCGTCACGTCAAGCGTGGTGGAAAAGTGTGGATTCGCGTGTTCCCGGACAAGCCCGTGACGCAGAAGCCTGCCGAAACCCGCATGGGTTCCGGTAAGGGTAACCCCGAGTTCTGGGTGGCCGTCGTGAAGCCTGGTCGGATCATGTTCGAACTCGGTGGTGTGGATGAGCCCTTGGCTCGTGCTGCCATGGAGCGCGCTATCCAAAAGCTCCCGATCAAATGCAAGTTCGTCATCCGTCCCGGGACGCATGGCACTCCGGAGGTCACCATCTAATGGCAAAGCACACAGAACACGTCGCGGAACTCAAGCTGCTCGGTGATGCCGAGTTGGTGGAGCGCATCGCGGAATCGCGCAAGGAGATGTTCAACCTGCGCTTCCAGCTGGCCACCGGTCAGTTGGACAACACCAGTCGTCTCGGCGAAGTCAAGAAGGACATTGCTCGCTTGTCGACCTTCCTTCGCCAGCGTGAGATTGCGGCTTTCGAAGCCGCAGGAGAAGGTAACTAATCATGAGTGATGACACCAACACCACCCGCGAGAATCCCCGCAAAGTCCGTGAGGGCATCGTGGTTTCCGACAAGATGAACTCGACCGTCGTGGTCGCCGTGATGGAGCGCGTCGCGCACCCTCGCTACGGCAAGACCGTACAGCGCACCAAGAAGCTCTACGTGCACGACGAGAAGAACGACGCCAAGATCGGCGACCGTGTCCGGGTACAAGAGACCCGTCCGCTGTCCAAGCTCAAGCGCTGGCGCCTGACCGAAATTGTGGAGCGTGCCAAATGATTCAGCAGGAATCTCGACTCCGCGTGGCGGACAACTCGGGAGCGCGCGAGGTGCTGTGCATCCGCGTCCTCGGAGGAACCCGTCGTCGCTACGCCTCTATTGGTGACGTCTTCATCGCCACCGTCAAGGACGCTATCCCCGGCGCCGCCGTGAAGAAGGGTGACGTGGTTCGCTGCGTCGTCGTTCGCGTGGCCAAGGAAAAGCGTCGTCCCGATGGCTCCTACATCAAGTTCGACGACAACGCGGCGGTGCTGATCAACGACCAGCTCCAGCCTCGTGGCACCCGTATCTTTGGGCCCGTCGGTCGCGAACTTCGTGACAAGAAGTTCATGCGCATTATCTCGTTGGCACCGGAGGTGTTGTAATGAAAATCCGTACTGGTGATGAAATTCTCGTCATCGCGGGCAAGTTCCGTGGCGAGCGCGCCAAGGTCGAGAAGGCCTTGCCGTCCACTAACCAGGTCATTGTCGAAGGTCTCAACTTCGTCAAGCGCCACACCAAGCAGGCCGGCAGCACCATGCAGGCCGGGATCATCGACAAGGCCATGCCCTTGAACGTGTCCAACGTGGCCATCTGGTGCGACGCCCACAAGGGACCCGCCAAAATTGGTTTCAAGGATGTAGACGGTGCCAAGGTGCGCGTCTGCCGTAAGTGTGGAGAGACGCTATGAGCACCCGTCCCCGTTTGAAAGTTCGTTTCGACGACGAAATTCGCCAGCAGCTGAAGGACGAACTTGGTCTGCCCAACATCATGCAGGTCCCTCGTCTCGAGAAGATTGTCTTGAACTCCGGAGTCGGTCGCGCCACGCAACAGGCCTCGCTGCTCGAAGGAGCCCAGCGTGACCTCGAGCGCATGACGGGTCAAAAGCCCATCGTGACGCGCGCCAAGAAGTCCATCGCCAACTTCAAGTTGCGCGAAGAAGTGCCGATTGGTGTGAAGGTCACTCTTCGTGGCGACCGCGCGTGGGAATTCTTCGACCGTCTCTTGTCGGTGTCGATTCCGCGTATCCGTGACTTCCGTGGCCTGTCCCCGAAGTCCTTTGATGGTCGCGGGAACTACACCTTCGGTATTAACGACCAGCTGATCTTCCCGGAGATCAACTACGACCAGATCGACGCACCGCGTGGTTTCGACATCACCATTGTCACCACCGCGACCAACGACGAACAGGGCCGCGCCTTCCTCAAGGCCTACGGCTTTCCCTTTAAGGAGATCAAGTAAATGGCTAAGAAGGCCCTTATTAACAAGCAACGCAAGACCCCTAAGTTCAAGGTGCGTGCCTACACGCGCTGCGAGCGCTGTGGTCGCCCCCGTTCGGTCTACAAGAAGTTCGGGCTCTGCCGTATCTGTCTACGCGTCATGGTCCACGCCGGAGAAATTCCTGGCGTCACCAAGGCCAGCTGGTAAGGAGATCAGAACATGACAATGACTGACCCCATCGCCGACATGCTCACCCGCATTCGCAACGCCAACTCCGCCATGTTCGACTCGGTCTCCATGCCCGGTTCGAAGGTGAAAGAGTCTCTGGCCAAAATCCTCGAACGCGAAGGCTTCATCAGCGGTTACAGCCTCAAGCCCGCTGACGGCAAGCCCGGCACGACCTTGGAAATCGCTTTGAAGTACTCCGAGGATCGCCAGCGCACCATCATGGGCATCAAGCGCATCTCGAAGCCCGGATTGCGTATCTACAAGAAGGCCGATCAGATGCCCAAGGTTCTCGGAGGCGTCGGCGTGGCCGTCGTGTCCACCAGCCACGGACTGATGACCGACAAGGAAGCCCGCAAGCGCAAGCTCGGCGGCGAAGTGCTGTGTTATGTCTGGTAACACGACGACTACCCAGGAGAATTTCTAATGTCACGCATTGGTCGTAACCCCATTACCGTTCCCTCGTCGGTGACCATTTCGGTCAACGGCACCGTGGTCGGCGTCAAGGGACCCAAGGGCAACATGGAGCGTTCGCTTCCTGGCGGTATCACCGTGGCCCAAGAGGGTGACGTGTTGACCGTGGATCGTCTCGACGACTCCCGCGACAACCGTGCCCTGCACGGTCTGACCCGCACGCTGATCTCCAACATGGTGGTCGGCGTTACTGACGGTTGGAGCAAGGAACTCGAAATCATCGGCGTGGGTTACCGTGCCGCCGCCAAGGGTGACACCACTCTGGAGCTGGCCCTTGGTTTCAGCCACCCCATCGTGTACCAGGCCCCCAATGGCATCACCTTTGAGGTCCCGGCACCCACCAAAGTCATCGTTAAAGGTGCAGACAAGGAAGTGGTCGGCCAAGTCGCCGCTTCCATTCGCAAGCTACGCAAGCCCGAGCCCTATAAGGGTAAGGGTGTGCGCTACGCCGGTGAAAAGGTTCTGCGCAAGGCTGGAAAGGCGGCCAAGTAATGGCTCGTACTACTCGTGAACTCCGTATCCGACGTCACTCACGTCTTCGCAAGAAGCTCAGTGGCACCGCGACCCACCCCCGCGTGGCGGTGAGTCGGACCAACAAGCACATCTCGGCTCAGATCATCGACGACACCGCGGGTCTGACCCTGGCGGCTGCCTCGTCGGTCGAAGCCGGATTCAAGGACGTTTCCGGTGGCAACATCGCCGGTGCCGTGGCCGTGGCCAACCTGCTCGCGCAGCGTGCCGTGGCGGCGGGTGTCAGCACGGTGGTCTTCGACCGCGGTGGCTACAAGTATCACGGTCGCGTCGCGGCCTTCGCAGACGCGCTTCGCGCGGGAGGACTGGAGTTCTAATGACGATCGAACTAGAAGCATTCGAAGAGCGCACCATCAAGGTGAACCGCGTGTCCAAGGTGGTGAAGGGTGGACGTCGTTTCTCCTTTACCGCCCTCATGGTGATCGGTGACGGCAACGGCCGCGTCGGTCTCGGATACGGCAAGGCCAAGGAAGCCGGTCTGGCCGTGCAGAAAGGTCTCGAAGAAGCTCGCAAGAACCTCTTCGAAGTGCCGCTCGCCGGAACCACCATCGTGCACCCCGTTATCGGCGAAGCCGGTGCCGGACGCGTGATGCTCAAGCCCGCCGCCCCCGGTACGGGAGTAATCGCCGGTGGCGCTGCGCGCGCCATTCTGGAAATGGCCGGCGTCAAGGACATCTTGGCCAAGTCGCTTGGTTCGTCCAACGGCATCAACGTCGCCCACGCCACCATCCAGGGCCTCAAGCAATTACGCACCCCCGAGCAGATTGCCGCCGTGCGTGGCAAGGCACTCGACCAGGTTCTGCCCGCCGGAACCCTGCGTGCCTACCGTGAGCGTCAGCGCGACGCTGATCTCTTCAAGGTTACGGAGACCCCCGCATGACCCAGTTGAAAGTCACTCAGACTCGTTCATCCATTGGCACCAAGCCCAAGCACCGCGGCACGCTGCGCGCTTTGGGCCTGCGCAAGATTGGTCAGAGCAACGTGTTGCCGGACCGTCCCGAAATTCGCGGGATGATCGCGCGCGTGCCGCACCTGATCTCAGTAGAGGAAGTTAACTAATGAAGTTGCACGATCTCAAGCCCAACGAAGGATCCTCGAAGCGCAAGCGCATCGTCGGACGTGGTATCGCTGGTAAGGGTGGAAAGACCGCCGGACGTGGAACCAAGGGACAGAAGGCGCGTCGCCAGATTCCTGCCGGTTTCGAAGGTGGTCAGCTCCCGATCCTCGAACGCATTCCGAAGCTCAAGGGTTTCACCAACCCCTTCCGCGTGGAGTACACCCCCGTCAACATCGACGCCGTCGCGGCCCTCGGCATCGCCGAGATCACCCCGGCCGTTTTGGTGGCCAACGGTCTCGCCGGCAAGAAGGACCTCGTCAAGATTCTCGGACGTGGCACCCTGAGCGCCAAGCTCAACGTGTCGGCGCACGCCTTCTCGGCGTCCGCCAAGGAAGCGATCGAAGCCGCTGGTGGTACGACGACGCAAGTGGCTCTGCCCTTCGCTGTTCGTCCTCCCGCAGCCGGTAACCAACACCAGAACCGCTAGGTCCCTGCCGTGCTGACGCGCCTGGCCAATATCTTCCGTGTGAAGGACCTTCGCAACAAGGTCTTATTCACCTTGGGCGTCATTGGCCTCTATCAGCTCGGTGCAAACTTGCCCATTCCTGGCGTGAGCTGGCACCAGATTCAGACCCTTCAGGCCAAGGCCGGAGCGTCGGGTGTTCTGGGATTCTTGAACTTGTTCTCGGGTGGTGCCTTAACGCGCCTGGCCGTCTTCGGTCTCGGCGTGATGCCCTACATCACTTCCTCCATCGTGATTCAGCTGATGACCTCGGTCATCCCGAAGTTGACGCAGTGGCGTGACGAGGGAGCCACGGGTCAAAAGAAGATCACCCAGACCACTCGCTACCTCACCGTTGCCCTGGCACTCTTGCAGTCCACCGGCTTGATCTACGCCTTCAACGGTCACGACCAGGCGTTGCTGGGCTTCAACATCAACCTCATGGTGTCAGGATTTAACGTCTGGTACGGCATCTTCATGGTGCTGGTCTTGACGGCGGGAACAGCCTTCGTCATGTGGCTCGCCGAACTTATTACCCAGCGAGGTATCGGCCAAGGCATGTCGCTGCTCATTTTCTCTAACGTGGTAGCCGGTCTGCCGTCGGGTGGACACTCGGTGCTGACGCAAGGTGGCGTTGGCAAGTTCGTGACCATCTTGATGATTTCAGTTCTCTTGCTAGTCGCCATCATCTTCATGGATCAAGGTCAACGCCGCATTCCCGTGAGCTTCGCGCGCCGCGTGGTCGGTCGCAAGATGATGGGCGGAAACTCCACCTATATTCCTTTGAAGGTCAACCAGTCGGGTGTTATTCCGATTATCTTCGCTAGTTCGCTGCTCTACATTCCGGTATTGCTGAGCAACATCTTGCCCCTGGGTTGGTTTCAGAACTTCGTGAACCATTCCTTCCGTACCACCAGCGGTTTGTACATCGGCTCGTATTTTCTCTTAATCTTCGCTTTCACTTTCTTCTACGTCTACATCGCCTTCGAGCCGCACCAGCAGGCCGAAATGTTGCGTAAGCAGGGTGGCTTCGTACCGGGTATTCGTCCGGGCCTGCCCACCGAGAAGTACTTCGCCAAGATGCTCAGCCGCCTCACCGTGGTCGGCGCGACCTTCTTGGCCTGCGTGGCGGTCATTCCGTCCATTCTGATGGCCGTGTGGAGCATTAGTAAGTTTCCGTATTACGGCACCACCTTGCTGATTGCCGTGGGTGTGGCTTTGGAGACCATGCGCCAGATCGACAGTCAGTTGATGATGCGTAACTATGAAGGATTCCTGAAGTAGTCGTTATGTCATCACGACTCATTCTCGTCGTCCTCGGTAAGCAGGGCGCCGGTAAGGGAACGCAATGCAAGCGTTTGGCTGCCGACTTCGCCATTCCCCACGTGTCCACCGGTGACATTCTTCGCGCCGCCGTCAAGGAACAAAACGCCTTAGGCCAACAGGTAAAGGCCGTGCTCGACGCCGGGGCTCTCGTTTCCGACGACTTGGTGATTGCCTTGGTGGCCGATCGTTTCGCCCAGGCGGACGCCGCAGGTGGCGCCGTCTTGGATGGCTTCCCGCGCACCCTGGCCCAAGCCCACGCTCTCGATACCTTGTTGGGGGACGGCGGAGTTTCGCTGTGCATCAACTTGGACGTCAGCACCGTGCGTGTGGTCGAGCGCCTGTCCGCCCGCCGCGTGTGCCAGGAGTGTGGTGCCATTTACCAGGTCAATGACATTTCGGCGATCTCGGAAAGCTGTGAGAACTGCAGCGGCGACGTGATTCAACGCGCCGACGACCAGCCCGAAGCAATTACCCGTCGCTTGGACGCCTACGAACGCGACACCGCCCCCTTGGTGGAGTACTACCGCGACAAGAATCTCCTGGCCACCGTCGACGGTGACCAAAGCGTGGACGCCGTCAACGCCGACTTGCTGGCGGTTATTTCCGCTCGGGGATTGGCGTGAGGCGCAACGCCGACGAACTCAACAAGATGCGTCGTGCCGGCAAGGTAGTTGCCGAAATGCACGAAGTGACCCGCGCCGCCATTCGCCCGGGCATCACCACCATGGAAATTAATAACGTGGCGGCTGCGGTCATTGAAAAGCGTGGAGCGCGTTCTAATTTCTTGAATTACCACGGCTTCCCGGCGGTCATTTGTGCCAGCCCGAACAGCATGATCGTGCACGGCATCCCCGGGGACTACGTCCTCCAAGAGGGCGACATCATCTCCATTGACTGCGGCGCCATCATCGAGGGCTACCACGGTGACGCCGCTTACACCGCCGGCGTCGGCCAGATTTCCAAGGAAGCCCAGCGCCTCCTGGACGTGACCGAGCGATCCCTATGGGCCGGCATCGAGCAAATGACCATCGGGAATCGCCTGCACGAGATCGGTAGGGCCGTGGAGAAGGTGGCCCTGGCCGCCGGATACGGCATTGTGCGCGAATATGTCGGTCACGCTATCGGCACCGCCATGCACGAAAGCCCCCAAGTTCCTAACTATTGGCCGGGATCGCCTGGCCCCATCATGAAAGAAGGCATGGTCTTTGCCGTCGAGCCGATGATCAATATCGGTGGGGAAGAGACCTATACCTTGGACGACGGCTGGGGCGTCATGACCACCGACGGCAGCCTTTCCGCCCATTTTGAACACACCATCGCCCTTACCGACAACGGCCCGGAGGTATTTACCCTGGCCTAAGGACGGGACGAAAGCTCCGGATTCTCCTCGCTTTTGCGTTGGCGGAGAATTTCGGTAGAATAGTCAGCCGACCTCTGGGACTGTTCCCGAGGTTATCCGTAGAAGCCCACTGGGGGTTTCTGCGTGCAGTATCGCAACAAGGAGAAGGAAACTGAGCAAGCCGAAAGAAGATGCGTTCACGGTAGAAGGAACGGTTGTCGAACCGTTGCCCAATGCCATGTTCCGTGTCGAACTAGAAAACGGATACACCGTGCTCGCGCACAGCTCCGGAAAGATGCGCATGCACCGCATTCGCATTCTCCCCGGGGACAAGGTCCAGGTTGAGATCACGCCATATGACATGGCCCGTGGTCGCATTACCTACCGTTACAAATAATTCGGTATCAGTTTCTCCACCATCGAGAAAGAAAGACGTATGAAGGTTCGAGCCAGCGTTAAGCAGATGTGCGAAAAGTGCAAGGTCATTCGCCGGTCAGGTCACGTCCGCGTGATCTGTGAGAACCCGCGTCACAAGCAGCGTCAGGGATAAGGGAAAATAAATGGCACGTATTGCCGGTGTAGACATTCCGCGCGACAAGCGCACGGTCATTTCGTTGACGTACATCTACGGCGTGGGACCCACCACGGCGCAGCAGATTTGTGCGTCCACGGGAATTGACGAGTCGATTCGAGTGAAGGATCTCACCGAAGCCGACATCAACAAGATTCGTGCCTACATTGACGCCAACGTCACGGTCGAGGGTGACCTCCGTCGCGACGTCACGCAAGACATCAAGCGCAAGATGGAAATCAACTGCCTCCAGGGCATCCGTCACCGCAAGGGCCTGCCCGTTCGCGGCCAGCGCACCCGTACCAATGCCCGCACCCGCAAGGGACCGAAGCGCACTGTCGCCGGTAAGAAGAAGGTGAAGAAGTAATGGCCGGTAAGCCCACAGCAGTGCGTAAGCCACGCCGCAAGGAACGTAAGAACGTTGCTTTCGGTGTCGCTCACATCAAGAGTTCGTTTAACAACACCATCGTTTCGATTTGTGACCCTGAGGGCAACGTGTTGGCCTGGGCCTCATCGGGTCAGGTCGGTTTCAAGGGCTCGCGCAAGTCAACCCCCTACGCCGCCCAGCTGGCCGCCGAGAAGGCCGCCAAGGCCGCTATCGAGCACGGCGTGAAGAAGGTCGACGTTCTCGTACGTGGACCTGGATCGGGCCGTGAGACCGCGATTCGCTCCATCGCCGCTGCCGGAATTGAAGTTGTTGCTATCAAAGACGTCACCCCGTTGCCTCACAACGGTTGCCGTCCCAAGAAGCGTCGTCGAGGCTAAGGAAAATTATGGCTCGTTATACCGGACCCGTTTGTCGCTTGTGTCGCCGTGAGCGCACCAAGCTGTACCTGAAGGGGGAGCGTTGCTTCTCCACCAAGTGCCCCATGTCAGAGAACACCGACCGCACCCTGCGTGCCTTCCCACCGGGAATGCACGGCGCTAGCCGCCAGCGTCAGGGTTCGGAGTACCTGACCCAGCTGCGCGAAAAGCAGAAGGCTCGTCGAATCTACGGCTTGCTGGAAAAGCAGTTCCGCAACCTGTACGAAGAGGCCAACCGTCGTCCCGGCATCACCGGTACGAACCTGTTGCAGTTCCTCGAGCTGCGTCTCGACAACGTCGCCTACCGTGCCGGTTGGGGTGCTAGTCGTTCGCAGGCGCGCCAGTTTGTTCGTCACGGTCACGTGAACGTCAACGGCAAGCGCGTCACGATCCCTTCCTACCGTGTGCGTCCGGGTGAAGTTGTCACCCTGAAGAACGTCACTCGTGAGAACTTCAACGTCAAGCGCAACCTCGACGTCCTGGACCGCAACGTCCCGGGCTGGCTCGAGGCGGGCGAGAACGGTTTCTCCGTTACCGTGCGGGCCGTGCCGCAGCGCGAGCAGATTGAAGAGTCGATTAAAGAACAGCTCATTGTTGAGTTGTACTCCAAGTAGTACCCCTAGTTACCCGATACGAAACGAATTGTAAGGAGTTCCCATGCTGATTATTCAACGCCCCACTATCGAGGCTCTGGGTGAAGAGACCAACAACCGTCAGTCCTTCGCCGTAGGACCACTGGACCCCGGTTTTGGACACACCCTCGCGAACTCGCTGCGCCGCACGCTGCTCAGCTCGATCCCGGGCGCCGCGGCGACCAAGGTCAAGTTTGACAGTGTTTTGCACGAGTTCGGCACGATTGAAGGTGTCAAAGAAGACGTCCAAGACATCACCTTGAACCTGAAGGACCTCCTGCTCAAGGTGGAGAGCGACGAGCCCGTCGTTTTGCGCTTGGAGAAGAAGGGTGAAGGCGCCGTCACGGCGGCGGACCTTTCGACCACCGCCGACGTGGAAATCTTGAACCCGGGCCTGCACCTCGCCCAGCTGACCAACGCTAAGGCGTCCTTGGCCTTCGACCTCACCGTCGAGCGCGGTAAGGGCTACGTAGGCGCCGAAGGCAACAAGGGTTCTTCGACCATCGGTGTGATTCCGCTCGACGCGATTTTCTCGCCCGTGCGCCGCGTCACCTTCGAAATTGAACCCGTCCGCGTCGAGCAGTCCAAGGACTTCGACCGCGTGATCTTGGAAATCGAGACCGACGGAACCTTGACCCCGAGCGAGGCTCTGGCCTCGGCCGGTAAGACGCTGCGCTCGCTGGTCGACCTCATTGCCGCTTTCGACGAAGCCGCTCCGGCTCTGGAACTCGGCGACGTGGGCACGGCCGTAGCCGCTGCTACCGAGCTCGACAACATCACCATCGAACAGTTGGGTCTGTCCGAGCGTTCACGCAACTGTCTGAAGCGTGCCGGTATCAACACGTTGGCGCAGTTGGTTAACTGCTCCGAGCGCGACCTCACTTCTATCACTAACTTCGGTGCTACCTCGCTCAAGGACGTGCAAGAGCGTCTCGACGAGCGTGGACTCACCTTGAAGGCGGAGGCGTAAGCCATGCGGGGAACTCCTAAGAAGGGCCGCCGCTTCGGCGGTGACGCCGCGCACCAGAAGGCCATGATGGGAAACCTCGTGGCGTCGCTGATCGCTGCGGAATCCATTGTCACCACTGAGGCCAAGGCCAAGGCACTTCGGCCCATCGTGGAGAAGTGCGTGACCGCCGCCAAGAACTCACCGGAAGGTTCCGTTCACGCCCATCGTCGCGTGGTGGCTTTCATCCGTGACAAGGACATGACCCACAAGCTCTTTACGGAAATCGCTCCGCGTTACACCACGCGTCCCGGTGGTTACGTCCGTATTTTGAAGTTGGGTCCGCGTCCGGGTGACAACGCCCCGATGGCGCGCATTGAGTTCGTCTGAGATCACTGAACCCGTCACCGTTCGGTGGCGGATCGACCTGTCCTATGACGGGTCGGGTTTTAAGGGCTTCGCTCTGCAACCCGATCAATCCACGGTGGTGGGCGAACTCCGCGAAGCCATCGCGCTGACTTTGCGACTTTCCGACGTTCCCTTCATTGTGGGAGCCGGACGTACCGACACTGGTGTGCACGCCTTCGCCCAGGTGATTCACCTGGACCTCCCGGAGCGTTTCTATCCCGACAACAAAGGGCCCGAAGATGAGCGCCTGATGCGCTCACTCAACAACCAGTTGGCTGGCCGCATCACCGTTCACGCCGTACGTCGTGTCAGCGGCGACTTCCACGCGCGCCACTCCGCTACCTGGCGGGCGTATCGCTATTTGGTCATCGAGTCGAATTCGCCCGCTCTGGCCTTATCCAGTGCGTTGAGTTGGACGGTCGAAGGCCCCGTGGATATTGATCTGATGAATCTGGCCTGTCAGGATCTCTTAGGGGAGCACGACTTTCGCGCCTTTTGCAAACGTCCCGACAACGTCGATGCGGAGCAGCCTCTACAACGTGACGTATTCGAGGCCCAGTGGACGCGCCTGGCTGATACCTGGCGTGTGACGCCGACCGCCGCCCCCGCCCTGCGCTTTAACATCCGAGCCAAGTCCTTCTGCCATCAGCAGGTGCGCAGCCTGACGAGCACTTTGGTGGCTATCGGTCAAGGGAAACTGCCGGTTTCGACCATAAAAGAGCGACTCGAGAGCCATTCGCGTTACCAGCTCCCCGGTCCGGCCCCTGCAGGGGGCTTGAGCCTCATCGGCGTCGGATATCCCGAATTTGCCGGAGGGGCCTCCGGTTTTGTAGAGTAGAGAGTCCCTTAGGAACGTAACGATGTCGTTGCGCGACTACGCACCATCTTTGTAAGGAAACCAACTGTGAAGACGTATTCACCGAAGTCAGCGGAAATTGTCCGCGAGTGGCATCTGATCGATGCCGAAGGTCTCGTCCTCGGACGTCTCTCCACCGTCGTAGCTTCCTTGCTGCGCGGTAAGCACCGCACCTTCTACGCCCCCCACATGGACACCGGCGACAACGTGGTCATCATCAACGCTGACAAGATTGTCGTCACCGCTAACAAGGCCGCACAGAACTTCAAGTACCGTCACTCCGGTTACCCGGGCGGTTTGCGTCAGACCAGCTGGCAGGCCCTACTCACCGATGATCCGGTGGCGTTGGTGACCTCGTCGATTCGTGGCATGGTCCCGAAGAACCGTCTGGGCCGCGCCCAGATGGACAAGTTGTTCGTTTACGCCGGTGGTGCTCACCCACACATCGCGCAGAAGCCCGTTCCGTTTGACACCTCGGCGATTCGCCGCGGTTAAGTAGGAGTCCCACATGGTTGCACCACTCACTCAGTCCACTGGCCGTCGCAAGGAAGCAGTGGCTCGCGTCCGCCTGCGTCCAGGTACCGGAACGATCACCATCAACGGTCGCGCCTTCGATAACTACTTCACTTCGCCGACGCACCGTCAGCTCGTCACCGAGCCGCTGCGTTTGACTGACACCGAAGTCACCTACGACATCGACGCCACCATCGAAGGTGGCGGCGTGGCCGGTCAAGCCGGTTCGTTGCGTTTGGGAATTTCACGTTCGCTGATCGAGCTCGACGAGACTCTTCGCCCCGCTTTGAAGAAGGCCGGATTCTTGACGCGTGACTCACGCAAGAAGGAATCCAAGAAGTACGGCCTCAAGAAGGCGCGTAAGGCTCCTCAGTACTCGAAGCGTTAAGGCCTCCCCGTGCAATTTGGCACGGATGGTATTCGTGGTCGGGCGTATGACGACGTCACTGCCGAGGTCGCGTTTCGCCTCGGAATAGCGGTTTCCTCCGTATTCCCTGACGTCACGGTGTTCGTGGGTTACGACACTCGTGAAAGTTCCCTCGAGCTCTGTCAAGGCGTCCTCGATGGCCTGCGCGCGGGCGGATCCACGGCAGTAAATTTGGGAGTCATTCCCACCCCGGGCGTGGCCGTGATTGCCCAGGAGCGTTCCGGTGCGGGCATCGTTATTTCGGCGTCACACAACCCCTATTACGACAACGGGCTCAAAGTTCTCGGCGTTGGTGGCGTCAAGTTGGACCACGAAACCGAAGAGCGGGTCCAGGCGGCCTTCGACCTCGCCGTGGCACCGGTCGACGTGGACAGCCAGACGCTGGCCATCGACGAAGAAGCCCGTCAGCGCTATCTCGAACGCCTCGTTGCCATCGTCCCGCAGCTAGATCTGCGCTCCTTGTTTATCGTGGTGGACTGCGCCCATGGTGCCGCGAGTGACTTCGCTCCGAAAATCTTCCGACAACTGGGTGCGCGCGTGGAAGTCCTCTGCGCCGCACCGACCGGTCGCAACATCAACGACGACTGTGGCTCGACGCACCCCGAGAAACTCGCCCGTACCGTGGTGGAACTCGGGGCTGATTTCGGCGTGGCCTTCGACGGTGATGCCGACCGCTTGATAGCCGTGGACGCTATGGGAGAAATTCGCGATGGCGATGATCTCATGGTTCTTTTTGCTACCGATAGGGAGCGACGTGGAGTTCTGGGTGGGCAACTCGTGGTGACCTCCATGAGCAATCTGGGTCTTCGTCGCGCCATGGCGGAAAAATCGATTGCCATCATCGAAACCGACGTGGGCGACCGCAACGTGTTGATGGCGCTGGAAGATCGCAACCTCGACTTCGGGGGGGAGCAATCAGGCCACTTGATTTTTCGCGATCTCGCTCCCACCGGTGATGGACTCCTGACGGCTCTCTTACTGAGCGAACTGGTGGCGCGTGAAGGCTCCTTATCCGCGATCACGTCGGCGTTGTGGCGTCGCATGCCTCAGCGACTCATCAATATTCCCGTCGAGGCCTACGATGAGTCCGCGGTCCCCGCCGCGTGGGCGAACATTCAAGAGCGCTTTGCGCTGAGCGAGAGTGACGTGCGTATCGTGGTGCGCCCCTCGGGCACCGAACCGGTGGTGCGCGTGATGATGGAAGCGTCGCAACGTGAATACGTCGACGTATTCTGCGAATTGGTACGCGAGGCCTGTTCCTAACACCCTGAGAACTTCAACCCTCAGGGGTAGACTGGGCGTATGTGCGGCATTATCGGAGTCGTTGGCTCACCTGACGCGTTGCCGATTCTTCTTGAGGGCCTCGAGCGCCTCGAATACCGAGGATATGACTCGGCGGGGGTAGCCCTCCACGCGGCCGATGCCCTCTGGCGCGCCCGGAGTGCGGACGGGACGGAGTCTGTTCGGCACCTCATCGACACCTGCCGCAGCGCCCCCACGGGGACCTCGGGAATTGGCCATACGCGTTGGGCCACCCACGGGGCACCGGGCGAGGCCAACGCCCACCCGCACGCGGACTGCTCGGCCACTATCGCCCTGATTCACAATGGCATCATCGAAAACCACGCGGAACTTCGCGAGGAGCTCCTCGCCCGGGGCCACCACTTCGCTTCGGCCACCGATACCGAAGTGTTAGCGCATCGTCTCGAAGAATTTCGTGCCCAGGGTTTGGACTTGGCCGAGTCCTTGCGCTCGACGCTCCGTGAAGTGCGCGGGGCCTTCGCCGTGGCCGTGGTGGACGCCAATGAGCCCGACGTTATCGTGGCCGCTCGCCGCGTCTCGCCGCTCATCGTGGGTACGGCCGACGGGGAAACGTACCTCGCCTCCGACGTACCCGCCATCCTTGATCACTGCACCCGGTTCTTCATCGTCGAGGACGACCAACTAGTTGTCCTCACTCCGCAGGGCTACACGGCCACCACTTTGGACGGTGACGCGGTTACCTTGAACGAGTTGCTGGTCGACTGGGATCTCGAAACCGCGCAAAAGGGTGGCTACGAGGACTTCATGTCGAAGGAAATGGCCGAGCAGCCCGACGCCCTCCGGGCGACCTTGCTGAATCGCGTCGCCAGCAACGGCGACATCACCTTCGACGAAATGCGGGTGAGCGACGAGCAACTGCGCCGAGCTACCAAAGTGACCTTGGTTGCGTGTGGGTCGAGTTATCACACGGCCCTGGTCGCCAAGTACGCCATCGAGAAGTGGGCGCGCGTGGCCGTGGACGTTGATATTGCCAGTGAATATCGTTACCGCGATCCCATCGTCAGTGAGAACGATTTGGTCATCGGGGTTTCCCAGAGTGGTGAGACCATCGATACCTTCTTGGCCATGGCCGAAGCCAAGCGCTTGGGAGCCACCGTGGTGGCCGTGACGAACGTGGTCGACTCGTCGATGGCCCGCGCGGCCGATGCGGTGTTGTACACCCGTGCGGGAATGGAAATTTGCGTGGTGGCCACCAAGTCGGTCGTGTCCCAAATCGTTGTTCTCGAAACCTTGGCCCTACGTCTGGCGCAGTTGCGCGGCACACTCAGCCCCGTGGAAGTGTCACGCCTGCTGTCCGCCTTGCAGTCGGTACCGGAATTCGTGGCTGACGTCTTAGCCCGCGAGGACGCCGTCGCGTCCATCGCACGTGAACTCGCCGCGACGCGGGACTACTTCTTTCTTGGCCGAGGGGTCGGTTTCCCTACCGCCCTCGAAGGTGCGTTAAAACTCAAGGAAATCACTTACGTGCACGCCGAGGGCTATCCCGGTGGCGAGCTAAAACACGGTCCCCTCGCTCTGATTGAGCCCGGCGTGGTGGTGGTCGCTATTTTGACGGACGATGCGCTGAAGGAAAAGCTTCTGAGCAATATCGCCGAAGTGAAGAGTCGCGGCGCCACGGTGCTCAGCGTGGCGCACGACGGCTCATTGGACGTGGCCGCCGTCTCGGATTACGTGATTTGGGTGCCAGCTACCGAAGCTCTGTTATCGCCACTCGTGGATGCGGTAGCCCTGCAGCAGTTTGCGTATCACGTGGCGCGTGGCCGTGGACTGAACGTGGATCGCCCCCGCAACCTGGCCAAGACGGTGACCGTCGAATGAGTCCGGTAGTCGGCCTCGGCATTGATGTCGTGGACGTCGAGCGTTTTGCCGTCGTGATGCGGCGACGGCCACGTCTGGCGCAGCGAATCTTTACGCCGAATGAGTTGGCGCAATGCGGTTCCAACGCCAAGCGCTTAGCGGCACGTTTCGCCGCCCGGGAAGCCACCTGGAAAGCCCTGGGAGTCGGCGTCGGCGGCGTGGGTTTCCGTGACGTTTCCGTTCGTACTTTGCCGTCGGGAGCCCCCGTGTTGGAACTCACCGGAACAGCGCAGCGACGCGCACTGAATGCCGGCATTACGAACTGGCACGTCTCATTGACGCACACCGCATTGACGGCCGCCGCCGTGGTCGTGGGGGAGAACTCTGATGCCAGTTGAGGGTGTTCGTCGTCCGGCCTGGGCCGAGATTTCTCGTGGGGCCCTGCGCCACAACGTAGGGGTTCTGCGCGAAGTGCTCGGGGATTCGCAGATCTGTGGCGTGGTGAAGGCCAACGCGTACGGACACGGTGCGGTGCTGGCAGCGTCCACCTTCGTCGACGCGGGAGTCGCGGGTCTCGCGGTGGCCATTGTCGATGAGGGCGTGGAACTTCGCGAAGCCGGTATTACTGCACCCATTCTCCTGCTCGCCGAAACACCCGCCGACACGGTGGGCGATGCGTTCGACGCCGGTTTGACCCTGACCATTGCTTCCGTGGAGGGTGCCCGGGCGGCGGTGGCCGCAGCCAGCGAACGCGGCGGTCGCCACCGCGTGCACGTCAAGCTCGACACCGGAATGCACCGCATGGGGGCCGACGAAAAGTCCGCGCTCGAAATTTTGGACGTCTTGCTGACGACCCCCACCATCGTGATCGAAGGCCTGTACACCCATTTCACGTCCGCCGACTCACCGGCTGCCGATGACGCCGCGTTCACTGAGGGTCAGATTGAACGCTTTACGCACTTCGTCGACGCGGCCGCCCAGCGCGGAGTGCACCCCGCGCTGCTACACGTGGCCAACTCGGCCGGTTCACTGGCTTTTCCCCGTTCACGCTTCGCTATGGCGCGCGTAGGTCTTTCTTTGTACGGACATCTTCCACATCCCGATTTGGCTACGCGACTGAGTGACAGGAATCTCTCGCTACGCCCCGCACTGTCCTTGAAGGCCCGCGTGACGGCGGTGCGCCACCTGGCCGCGGGGGAACGCCCCAGTTACGGACGCCGACGCGCACTGACGACTGCCTCCACCGTGGCCACCGTGCCCTTCGGATACGCCGACGGCTACCCGCGACGTCTCTTTGAGGCGGGAGCGGAAGTATTGATCCGCGGTCGACGCTATCCCTTGGCCGGGTCCGTCACCATGGACCAACTGGTTATCGATTGCGGTACGGACGAAATTTCAATCGGCGACGAAGTGGTCTTGTTGGGTGCACAGGGCAGCGAGGTCATCACCGCCGAGAAGTGGGCCACGTGGGCCGACACCATTACTTGGGAGATTCTCTGTGGTATCGGCGCTCGCGTGCCGCGTGCCGTTGTCGACTAATGGCGCGCCTTGATGCGGCGACGAGTTGTACGCGCTGCGAGCTATCTCTCACCCGCCAGCGGGTCGTCATTGGCTCCGGAGAAGTCGGCGCAGCTTTGGTGATTGTGGGGGAAGCTCCTGGTCGCAGTGAAGATGAAGGCGGACAACCCTTTATTGGCAGGAGCGGACAGCTGCTTTTTCGTTTGATTGGCGAAGAAATCGGCCTCACGCGCGAGGAGTGTTATGTGACCAACGTGGTGAAGTGTCGGCCACCGAAGAATCGCCCGCCACGGGTGCGCGAGTTACGCGCATGCGGAATCTGGTGGGATCTCCAACTCGCCCAGATGAGTCCTCGCGTCATCATGACCTTGGGGAATACGGCTTCCCGCGCGGTTCTCGGAACTGACGCCAAGATCGGTGATATTCACGGCCGGGTTCACGAGGTCGATGGCCGCGTCGTGATTCCTACCTATCACCCCGCCGCTGGCTTGCGGGCGGGTCCTAACGTGGTGGACGTGATGCGTGAGGACCTGCGGAAGATTCGACAACATTTAGGAACCTCGTGATCGTTCGCCGTCACACTCTCGATACGGCGGCGACCCAGCGGGCCGGCGAAGAACTGGCGGGAATGCTGCGCGGCGGCGACGTCGTAGTTCTCAGCGGACCCTTGGGGGCGGGGAAAACGACTTTCGTACAAGGGGTGGCCCGAGGACTTGGTGTGGAAGATCGCGTGACCAGCCCTACTTTTACTGTGGTGCGCGAGCATCGCTGTACGACCCACCCTTCGATCCGCACTCTGCATCACGTGGATCTCTACCGCACGAATTCGCGTGGCGAAATCATTGATCTCGCGCTGGGAGAGTTAGTCGAAGAAGCGGGGGTCGCGCTCATCGAATGGGGGGAACTCGCCGGGGATCTCTTTGGCGCCGACGTGCTGAGTATCACCATTCGTACTGACGACGACGAATCGCGGCACTTCGAAATTGAAGGGCAGCGAGTCAGTGATTTCTCTTCCTGGGGCGACGCGTGATTACCTTGGCCATCGAAACCGCGACGACCGCCTGCGCGGTCGCCGTGCGCGACGCCAGCGGTGGCGTGCGGGCCGCACTCTTGGATAACGATCGTCGCCACACCGAAGTTCTGAGTCAGGGTATTCACGACATTCTCCAGACGGCGGGCCTTTCTCCACGTGACCTCCAGCGCATCGTGGTGGACCGTGGTCCCGGTCTCTTTACCGGTCTCCGCGTGGGTTTGGCGACGGCATCGGCTCTGGCCCAGGGTTTGGGTATTGAGTGCTGCGGGGTTACTTCCCTCGAAGTTCTGGCCGAAGAGGCTGCGGGGCTGACCTCCCGGGAGGTCATCTGTCTGGTGGATGGGCGTCGTGGCGAGTTGTTCGCGCAACGCTTTTCCGTGGGCGCTGCGGTGCGGGCTCTCGACGAGGCCCGAGTGAGCACTCCCGAACAGGTGGTCGCTGGTCTCGACGGAGCAGCCCTCGTGGGTGACGGAGCACATCGCTACGCCGAGCTCTTTCTCGCAGCGGGCGCCACGGAAATTCTCGACGTTACGGTTCCTTCGCCCGCCTACGCCCTCGTGGTTACGGACCTCCGTCCCCGCACGGACGTTTCTCCTCTCTACATGCGCGAAGCCGATGCCGTCGCTCATTTCACGACGAGGTCGTCGTGAGTACGGCGTGGGCTATACGTGCGGCCGAGCGGCGTGACGTGGTGGATATCTTGAGAATCGAAGAGGCGCAGTTTCCCGAGCCCTGGTCGAAGCGGATGTTGCTCGAGGAGATTGCCAACGTCGAAACCCGTCGCTATCGTGTGGCGACCGAAGGCGGAACCATCGTGGGCTATCTCGGGGTGATGTTCGTCATGGATGAAGTCCACATCAATACCATCGGCGTGTTGCCGGGACACGAAGGCCGCGGCATCGCGACCTCGTTGATGAACGAGACCTGGCTATCGCTGGCGGGCACCGAGTGCACACGGGCGACCCTGGAAGTGGCGGTGTCGAATGAGCGTGCGCAAAAGCTGTACTACCGCTACGGCTTTCGCCCCGTGGGTGTGCGCAAGAATTATTACGCGAAACAAGGTGAAGACGCCTTAATTTTGTGGGCCGATCTCACTCGCCCCCCTACCATCGTTTTATGACACGCATTCTCGGCATTGAAACGAGCTGTGACGAAACCGCCGCGGCCGTCGTGGATCAGGACTACCACGTTCTCTCGTCGGTGATTGAGTCATCGCTCGACGTCCACCGTGATTTCGGAGGCGTGGTGCCCGAACTCGCGGGACGCGCACACCTGACCACAATTTCTTCGGTGATAGAGAGAGCGTTGGTGGACGCGGACCTTGACCCCTTGATGCCGGCTATTGACGCCATCGCGGTCACCAGTGGACCGGGCCTCGTGGGTTCCCTGCTCGTAGGCCTTTCCGCCGCCAAGGGTTACGCCTTGGCCTGGGATCTGCCCTTCGTGGGAATCAATCATTTGGAGGGACATCTTTTCGCCGCCCTGCTCGACGCGCCGTCCATGGCGTGGCCGGTGTTGACCTTGTTGGTGTCGGGGGGGCACACGGCCTTAGTGCTGCACGAGTCGCCGGGAGTGCACCAGATTGTGGGAGAAACCATTGACGACGCCGCCGGCGAGGCCTACGACAAAGTCGCCCGCTGGCTGGGCTTGGGTTATCCCGGCGGTCCGGTGATCGACGCTCTGGCCAGCGAAGGGCGAGCCACCTCTTTACGTTTGCCGACGTCGATGATGGGTGAGGGATTGGACTTTTCTTTTTCCGGTCTGAAGACCGCCGTGGTCCGGGCTACCGAAAAAAATCCCGAGGTCTCCAAGGCGGACGTGGCCGCCGCCTTCCAAGGTGCCGTGGTGGAGCAGCTCATGCGCAAGATGCGCCAGGCTCTCGAGCGCTACGACGTGGCGGGTGTGGCCATTGGTGGTGGGGTGGCAGCGAACTCCGCGCTTCGCAGCGCCGTCGCAGCGATCGCACAGGAATACGGCATTGAATGTCATCTCCCCTCACGTCTCGTATGCACCGACAACGCGGCCATGATCGCTGCGGCGGGGGTCTATCGCTGGGGTGCGTTCGGGCCCAGCGAGTGGTCACTCCCCGCGACACCCAATTGGTCACTGGGGAGTCTCTCGTGAGCGAACGTTGGGTTCCCTTTGACGTTGTTGACGCCGCGGATAATCCCTTTGAACAATTCGAGCGCTGGTTCGCGGAAGCTTCCCAGGAAGTACGCGAGCCCGAAGCCATCACCTTGGTTACCGCTGCCGCCCAGGGGCAACCGTCGGCACGGATGGTACTCCTGCGCCATCATGATGGCGAGTCCTTCGGCTGGTTCACCAACTACGACTCGCGTAAAGGTCGCGAGTTGGCGGAGAATGCCCAGGCCTCGCTGCTCTGGTACGTGGAAAGCCTGGGTCGGCAAGTGCGTATCGACGGCGAGGTATCAAAAATGTCGGATGCAGCGTCCGACGCTTACTTCGCCACTCGACCGCGTGGTCACCAAATCGGGGCGCACGCCAGTCAGCAAAGTCGTCCGCTCACCAGTCGCGCGGAACTCGAGGAGCGGGTGCACGAATTCGAAAAGATGTTTGCCGACCGCGAGGTTCCACGACCCGCACAGTGGGGCGGTTACCGACTAGCACCCACGGCCTTCGAGTTTTGGCAGCACCGTAGTGACCGCTTGCATGATCGGGTGATTTATCTCCCCACCGCGAGTGGGTGGAGCAAAGAGCGCTACGCCCCCTGAGATGCATCCTCGTGTCGCGCGGCGACGAAAGTGGCGGGGCTAAAAATAACGAGCGCGACGAGAGACACCAACCCACCAACCAAAATCACGGTGCGCGCCATCCACAGGTGAAGGAGAAGTCCTCCGACAGCCATGGATCCGATGTTGGCACCGGTCACGATGGAGCCCACCGCCGCGAAAGCGCGCCCCTGCACGTCCGTGGGGATGCGCACCGGCATGATGGTGCTGAAGCCCGTATTTGCGATGCCGTTACCAATACCGGCGGCAAAAAACGGCGCCAAGATGAACCAAGGCTGCGTCATAAAACTGACCACTACGAATCCCGCCCCGATGACGGCCACCCCAATTGTTTCGAAGGTGACCAAACGAATGAGGCTCATTCCCGCCATGCGCGCCGAGAGCGCGCCGACCACGTTTCCTAGCCCGTAGACGGCACCGAGACAGCCGTAGACCACGGCACTGCCGTGGAGAGTGAGCCGGACGAAGAAGGGTTCGGCCACTCCGACGGCACCCAAAGCACTCACGAAAAAGAACACTTGGATGAGGAGGGGAGCTAGTACTTTGTCGTGCGCTAGAAAACGAATCCCCGCGGACATGGCGCGTTCTTCGCGATGCACGCGCGTGGCGGGCACACGGTCGCCGTGGAGGGCCAACGTACCGATGGCGCAGAGCGCAAAACTAATGGCGTCGATGTACAAGGGCCAGTGCCGTCCCGTGGCGGCCACTAAGACCGCTCCGAGAACCGGACCCGTAATTTGGGCGCTGCCCGCGACGGATTGGAGAAGACTCTGCGCGCGAGCCATGTTGTGTGGGGAAGCGATCGCCGGAACTAGGGCGGCATATCCCGGTTGCGTAAAAGCGGTGCCGCATCCCAGGAGGGCTACCAAGATGATGGTGGGTACCGTGCCGGTCCAATACCCCAGGCCCACGGCAATCGCGGCATCAATGAGGCACACGGCGGCGAGAAAGCGCTTCGCCGGAATTCGGTCCACCACCAAGCCAGCAATCGGGGTGAGAACGACCGGCGGAATTGCGCCGGCGAGGAGCAGGGCCGCCATGGGGAGGCTGTTGCCGTGATGTACGAGCCGCAACATCAGCGCCCACATGGCCAAGATATCGCCAGTGAGGGAGATGCCGCGAAAGGCCGCGATCAATCGAATATCGCGTCGTTCCGAACCGGTGAAACCCTCGGGCATTTAAATACCGCCGATGGTGGTCAACCCTCCGTCGACGATGAGCGAGGTGCCAGTGATGAAACGGGCGGAAGCGCTCAGAAGAAAAACGATGGCGTCGGCGATGTCATCGGGTTGACCCACGCGACCGAGTGGGGTGCGCGTGGTAACCGAGTCGCGGAAACCATCGAAAGCCAAGAGCGGCGCCAACATGGGGGTTTCGATAGCCCCCGGGCACACACAGTTCACGCGCACACCACGCTTAGCTAGTTCGTGACCCGCCGCGCGGGCCAATCCTAAGAGTCCAGCCTTGGATGAGCAGTAGGCGGGGAGCCATTCGTGTCCGAAGTAGCCCTCGATGGAAGAGAGATACACGATGGCACCGTCGCCGGCAGCCTCGAGATCATTCGCGAGTTCGTGGGTCAGCGCCGCGGAGATGGTGAGATTCAAATTGATGACCGCGTTCCATCCGGCGGTGGTGAAAGTGGAGATGGGCTCAGGCCCCGAGATACCGGCAGCGTGCACCAGCCCGCCGATGACCGGGTGAAACATGCGGGCGGCGTCGAGCTGTTCGTGCCGTAGATCGTCGTCGGTGACGTCGAAGTCCGCGGTGGTCACGGTTACTTCGTGCTCGATGGCCTGGGCCATCGTTTCGGCGAGACCCTCAGCGTCGAGGTCCCACAAGATGAGGTCACGACCCGCAGCGGCGAGGGCGAGGGCGGTGGCGCGACCAATTCCGCTGGCGGCACCGGTAACGAGGACACTGGACATGGGGAATTCCTTTCGTAGAACCAGTTCAGGCTAGACCGCGCGGGCCCCGTTCCCGAGTTGGCAGTCTCGCCCCGGCTCTGCTAAATTGGCAGTTGCAACGTTAGAGTGCTAACGAGCGTAGGAGGCTCCCATCATGCAACTACATCCCCTAGAAGACCGAATTGTGGTTCGTCCCAACGGTGCCGAGGCCACAACCGCCTCGGGTCTAGTTATTCCCGACACCGCTAAGGAAAAGCCCCAGCAGGGCGAAGTTCTTGCTGCCGGCCCCGGCCGTCGTGCGGAGAATTCCGGCGAACTCATTCCCCTCGGCGTGAAGGTGGGCGACACCGTCGTCTACTCGAAGTACGGCGGCACCGAGATTGCCGTGGACGGCGAGGATCTCCTGATCCTGTCCAGCCGCGACGTTTTGGCCACCATTACTAAGTAGTCACCCGTGTCGGGCACCGATTCGTCGGCGCCCGGTCACTGATCCAAAGGAAGAAACATGTCCAAGCTTCTCAAGTTTGATGAAGAGGCCCGCCGTGGCCTCGAAGCCGGTGTCGACAAATTAGCCGACGCCGTCAAAGTAACTCTCGGGCCCAAGGGTCGCAACGTGGTGATTGGTAAGAAGTTCGGTGCGCCGACCATTACCAACGACGGTGTGTCCATTGCTCGTGAAGTCGAATTGGAAGACCCCTTCGAGAACATGGGCGCGCAGCTCGTGAAAGAAGTGGCCACCAAGACCAACGATGTTGCCGGAGACGGCACCACCACCGCCACCGTGTTGGCGCAAGCCCTCATCAAGGAAGGTCTGCGCAACGTGGCCGCCGGTGCGAACCCCGCGGGCTTGAAGCGCGGAATCGAAAAGGCCGTGGCCGCTGCGGTGGAGTCCATCCGCGAGCAGAGCCAGCAGGTTGCCGACAAGACCCAAATTGCCCAAGTGGCAACTATTTCTGCGGCCGACGCCAGCGTCGGTGACGTGATTGCTGAAGCTATCGACAAGGTCGGTAAGGACGGCACCGTCACGGTGGAAGAGTCGAACACCTTTGGTATCGAACTCGAACTCACTGAGGGAATGCAATTCGACAAGGGTTACTTGTCGCCGTACTTCGTGACCGACCAAGAGCGCCAGGAAGCCGTCCTCGAAGACGCCTACATCTTGTTCACCTCGGGCAAGATTTCCAACGTGCACGACCTCGTGCCCGTTTTGGAAAAGGTGATGCAGTCGGGCCGTGCCCTGCTGATCATCGCCGAAGACGTCGACGGCGAAGCGTTGGCTACTTTGGTAGTCAACAAGATCCGTGGCACCTTCACTTCCGTGGCCGTGAAGGCCCCTGGATTTGGAGAGCGTCGCAAGGCCATGTTGCAAGACATGGCCATTTTGACCGGAGCCACCGTTATCTCGGAAGAGATCGGCCTGAAGCTCGACACCGCCACCGTAGACCTCTTGGGTCGTGCGCGTCGCATCGTCGTGACCAAGGACGCCACCACCATCGTGGATGGTGCCGGCTCACAAGACGATGTCAAAGGTCGCGTTGCGCAGATTAAGCGCGAAATCGAAGACACCGACTCCGACTGGGACCGCGAGAAGCTCCAAGAGCGTCTGGCGAAACTAGCTGGTGGAGTGGCTGTCGTGAAGGTCGGCGCCGCTACCGAAGTTGAACTCAAGGAAAAAAAGCACCGCATCGAGGACGCCTTGTCGGCGACCCGTGCGGCTGTTGACGAAGGCATCGTGGCCGGTGGAGGGACCGCTTTGGTCCGTTCACGCAAGGCTGTCGAAGCGCTGATTGCCACCTTGACGGGTGACGAGCAGACCGGAGCGAAGATTGTTGCCGTGGCGCTGGAAGCGCCGCTGCGTCACATTGCCGCGAACGCCGGATTCGAAGGTGCCGTGAAGGTTCGCGAAGTTGCGGACGCCTCGGGATCATTTGGACTCAACGCCAACACCGGCGAGATCGTGGACCTGGTCAAGGCCGGCGTCATCGACCCCGCCAAAGTAACGCGTTCGGCCTTGCAGAACGCGGCGTCCATCGCTGCCTTGCTGCTCACGACCGAAGCCATCGTGGCCGACAAGCCTGAGCCTGCCGCCGCTGGTGGCGGAGCGGGTGCCGGCATGGGTGGCATGGGCGGAATGATGTAATCGACTTTCGTCGATCGAAAGGTCCGGATCCTTTGGGGTCCGGACCTTTTGCCTTAACGAGGGCCCGTCAGAACCCAGAGGTGGGCACCATTCGCGGTGCTGGTCGCGGGACCAAGGGCGTGAGTGAGCTCGCTCATCACTCGAGGAGGGGTGGCTGCATCGATTGCGACCACGTCGTTGACGCCGAAGCGAATGAGTCGACTCCTCAAGGAAATAAAGAATTGTGGATTACTGGCCATCGTCAACCGTCCGGTCTGGACCTTGTCGAGTTCGTTGATGAGAAAGTGCGTGGCCGATCGGTATTCATCGTGCACGTGGTCACTTCCGGGAATGAAACCAAAGCCCGACACGAGGTGAAAACGGTATCCGCTTTCGGCCTGCCAGGTCATCACTTGGTCGCTGATGGACCAGGTGGCGGGAAAGACCACCACCACAGAATTTGAGGGCAGGTCTTCGTGGGTGAACCACGCCGGAATGCTGACGGGGACCACCCTGTAAGGAACGCGCAAGGAGTTGTAGATGGGAAAGACGGCAACCACGGTTGACGTCAGGAGGGCGAAGGAAAGTAACGAGTGTCGAAGGGCGGTGGTGCCGTATCGATGCAGAATTGCGTCCAGGCCACAGACAATGGTGACAATGAGCGCGAAATAAATCACGATAACGAATCGTGCTTGGACGATGCTGCTGATGATGGGGAGTGTGGCCCATTGGTGGCTATTGATGACACCGAGTCGTAGAACGATCAGCGCCGCCGTGACGGATCCCAGCGCCACCGTACGTCGCCACCACCACGGCAGTGTGACGAGTGACATAACGAAGAGCCCCCAGCCGATGTAATCCACCCCGGGACCTTGCGGACCGCCGTAGCCCACGTCGCTGAGTTCCCCACTCTTCGCGAGGGCGCCCGCCTGAATGGTCACCATGTTCCGAAGGCCAAGGCGTGTCGGCCCCCAGAAGGGTCCCTGCAAGTGCTGCGGTCCGTAAAAGTACAAGTAGACCGGGTACATCAGCAATACGGTGGGGAGGGCGATAGCCCACGCCGCTGTGCGAAGGTCGAGTGGCCAGTGCAAAGGACGCTTCTGCAGTCGTTCGCGAATGAACCACACCACCGCGATAGCACCAATCACGAAGAGGTCGATGACGAATACCTCTTGGCCCAACATGAATTGCGCCACGGTCGCGAGTCCAATGGCCGTGACCACCCAACGTGGCGAGCGTCGATGCGTCATGAGGTCGTGGGCCCACGCCACGACCAGGGGGAGATACGCCAATACGGTCAAGTTGACATGGCTCAACATGGCGTTACGCATCACGAAGGGCATGTAGGCGTAGGCCAGGGCCCCGCCGGCGCTCACGAGGTCATAGCGAGTAAGACGTCGCAAGAACCACCACATGGCCATGCCCGAGAGAATGGGGGCCAAGAGGTTGGACAGATTGGACGACGCAATTGGTCCCCAGATGGCGGTCACGGGTGACAGTGCGAGCGCCATGGTGATCCAGCTGGTGTTGTTCGTGGCGCTGATGCCACCGTTGCCGGCGAAGAGAAATTGCGAGTGCAGCGGGTTAATCCAGTGAGAGAAAGAAAAGGGGAACCAGCCGAACCACCAGACCTGCTCCACGGGGTCGCCGCAGTTGCAGGTCATCATCTGGGTGGGATGCGGGGCGAACCAAATGTGTGACCAGAGAAACAAACTGATGATGACCAGCGCCAGCAACATGATGCCGGAGCGAGTCCATAATTTCATTTGCAGCCACGCCCCCATAGCTCCAGTCTCCCACAGGGGGTGAGAGTAGAAGGAGTGCGTGGCTAGATCATTGGCTGTTCGTCGTGGGCTTCCACGGCGAGGTGGGGCAGAGTCTTCTCGAGAAAGGCCGGCATCCACCAGTTGGCACGGCCGAAGAGATGCATGAGGGCCGGAACCAAAATGGTGCGCAAGATGAAGGCATCCAAGAGCACGGCGCCGCCTAGACCCACACCAAATTCGGCGATGACGCGCTGACCTCCAAAGACGAAGGAGAGAAACACGCAAATCATGATCAGCGCGGCCGCGGTAATGACGCGCCCGGTGTTGGCCTGGCCGTTGGTGACAGCTGTCTCGTTGTCCTGAGTAGCGACCCACTCTTCGTGCATGCGGGAGACCAAAAAGACTTGGTAGTCCATGGAGAGTCCGAAGAGGATGGCGATCATGATGACTGGGAGGAAGGACTCGATGGGACCCGTACCGGCACCCAGCAGAGAGCTACCCCAACCCCATTGGAAGACCATCACCACTACACCAAAGGAAGCCGCGGCGGCGAGCAGGTTCATGACTGCGGCGGTGAGCGGCACCAAGACACTGCGGAAAGCGATCATCAGCAAGAGACAACCCAGAAAGGCGATCACGCCTACGAAGAGGGGAATCTTGCTCTTAAGAACGCTGGCGAAGTCGGCGAAGATCGCGGTGGCCCCGCCGATGTGAGCGGACAGGTGGTACTGCGGTACGAGCTGATGGCGGATGGTGTTGATGAGATCCACCGTGCGCTGGTCCTGTGGGCTAAAGGCAGGCGTGGCGAGGATGAGTGCCACTTGCTGTCCCTCGACGTGATAGGGCAGCACGATGGGCGGTGTTGTCGAGACGACGCCCCTGACGTGGTGAAGGGCGGCCGCGAAGTTACCTAACTCCGTGGCCTGCCCCGGCGTGAAGGGAACCACAATCTGCAAGGGTCCGTTGAAGCCGGGTCCAAACCCTTGGCTGAGGTATTCGTAGGCCTGATGCGTCGTGCTTCCCGCAGGGTCGCTTCCCGCATCGGCACTTCCGAGGTGCAACGAGAAATACGGGACGGCGAGGGCACAGATGGCCACACCCGACACGAGGGCTAAACGCACGGGGTGACGGGCCACGAATTGGCTCCATCGCAACCATCCGCCGGCGGTGACTTCACCTTCCGGACCGTTCGCGGCGAGGTGGCGACGTTCCTTACGTGAGAGGACGCGAGGTCCAATAAAGGCCAAGAGCGCGGGGAGCAAGGTCACTGACGCCAGCATCACGATGGTCACCGTGAGGGATGCGGAAATCGCGACCCCGTTGAGGTATCCGAGATGAAGCACAAACATTCCGAGCAAGGCCACCACCACGGTAGAGCCCGCAAAGAGCACGGCCCTTCCGGAGGTGTTCAAAGCGTTGCTGACCGATTCCTCACTGCTCATACCGCGTTTGAGGCCTTGGCGAGTGCGAGTCACGACAAAGAGGGCGTAGTCAATACCTACTCCCGCACCAATCAGTGAGCCGAGGATGGGCGAGAATTCCGCAATCCCCACCACGTGGCTGAGCAAGATCGTCGCTCCCGATGCGATACTCAAGGCGACGAGGGCTACCCCAATCGGGAGAAGCATCGCGAAGAAAGACCCGAAGGCAATCAGCAAGACGACGAAGGCTCCCAGGAAGCCAAAGATGGCGTCGGGGCTTCCCTTACGCTGGGCCGCGCTGGCGATGGCCTGACCACCAAAGGCGATGTGCAATTTCGAAGTTTGCGTGGTGGTACCAACATTCAATACTTTCTTCACGATTTCTGGTGGCACTCGAAACGCCACCTTCGAGAAGTTGAAGCTGCCGTAGGCAATGGTGCCGTTCGAAGAAATCTGTCGCGAATGCGAGCAGGGCGCACCAGTGGGGCAGAACGGTGAGGTCACGTTGGCGACGCCGGGGATGGCGGCAATCTTGTTCAGCGTGTCGGTGATGATGGCTCGGTTGGCGGGATCGGTGACTGAACCCGAAGTGCTCTGGAAGACAACTTGATCGGTGTCACCCGCTTGAGCAGGGGCGGCCTTTAAGAGGAGCTGGTAGGCGGCAACGGAGTCGGTCCCGGGGAGGGTGAAGGTATCGGAGTAGGCCGACCCGGCTGAGCGGGAGGCTACGGACATTCCCACGAGCAGGCCGACCCACAAGATGAGAACGATCCAGCGACCCCGAAAGGTCCAGCGAGCGAGTGATGTCATGGGTACTCCTTAGTGGGGGGACGACGAATCGGTAGCATTCGCCAACGGGATTACGCCTGCCAGCCTAAAGGGGAGAAATGACGAGTACGTCCGGACGGGAAACTCCACGATTTCCTGGTCACCGGTACCCCCAAGTAATCCCCGTACCCGATGAAATACGCCCCGGGCGCCCCGCGCCTTGGGCCAAACTTTCGGCGAGTCAGCGAGAATCCCTGACGCTGCAGGTGGTTCAATCGGCGCTGGGCGCGCACCGCCAGTTATTTTCACAGCGGCCCATCCCGACCAACGTGGCGGATATGGGCATCAGCGATGAACCGCTGCCCGCCGCCATCACGCGATTGTCCGCGGTCTTGGTGGGCCTTTTTGAGCGTGAGGGTGAGGTCCACCTCATCTTGACCCGACGAGGCCAACACCTCCGCCACCACCGTGGGGAGGTTGCGCTCCCCGGTGGGCGCTCCGATGAGGGAGAAAGTCCTGTTACTACCGCCCTGCGTGAAGCGGCCGAGGAGGTGGGGCTCGATACCACCATCGCCACCCCTGTGGGTTGGCTGACACCCATCCTCACCTTCGCGTCGGGCTCGGCGATTTGGCCAGTAGTGGCGGTCTTGGATTCGGAACCGGAACTACGGGCGGACCCCGCGGAAGTCGAACGAGTTTTTACCGTCTCCCTCTCGTGGTTGATGGACGAAGGGAACTTCGTGGAGGAGCAATGGCGACGGGCGGGATCTCGTCCCCATGCGGACCCGGAAGGTTTCTTTCCCATCTGCTTCTTCCGAGTCCCCGGTGAGGTGGTGTGGGGGGCGACCGCTCGCATCCTGAACGAGTTGCTGACCGTGGTGACGAAGCAACTCGGGAGTCCCACAGGGCTGGTGGGCGATTAGATTAGACCCATCGCTCGGTCGCGAGCGGGTAAAAGTGAATCCCGGAGGACACAGTGGCGGAAGTCGAAATTGGCATTTATAAGTCGGCCCGACAGGCCTACGGCTTTGATGACATTGCTATTGTCCCGGCGCGTCGCACCCGTGACCCCGAGGACGTCGACATTTCGTGGCAAATCGACGCGTACAAATTTGAACTTCCCGTGTTGGGATCAGCTATGGACGGTGCGATTTCGCCCGCTACGGCCATCGAAATGGGCCGCCTCGGAGGACTCGGTGTACTGAACCTCGAAGGTTTGTGGACGCGTTACGAAGATCCCATGCCCTTGTTCGATGAAATTCGTGAGCTCGCCGACGACGTCGCAACCAAGCGAATGCAGGAAATGTATTCCGAGCCGATCCAACTTGAACTGGTCACGCAACGCATTCGTGAGATGAAGGCGGCGGGAATTATCACCGCCGCGTCGGTCACGCCACAGCGCACCAACTGGATGGCCCAGGCTATTGCGGCCGCGGGTCTGGATATTTTGGTCGTTCAGGGAACTGTGGTGTCGGCGGAACACGTCAGCAAGACCGTCGAGCCGTTGAACTTGAAGAAATTCATTCGCGAATACGAAATCCCCACCATCGTGGGCGGTTGTGCTTCCTACCAAGCCGCGCTCCACCTCATGCGTACCGGAGCTATCGGTGTTCTCGTCGGTGTTGGTCCCGGAAATGCCTGCACCACTCGTGGCGTCCTCGGTGTTGGTGTGCCGCAGGCCACCGCTATTGCGGACGTCGCCGGTGCGCGTATGCGCCACCTTGACGAGACGGGCGTCTACGTTCACGTCATCGCCGACGGCGGCATGAGTAAGGGCGGCGACATCGCCAAGGCCATTGCCTGTGGTGCCGACGCCGTCATGATCGGTTCACCGCTTACCAGTGCGCACGAAGCACCGGCACGAGGCTTCCACTGGGGCATGGCGACCTTCCACCCCACCTTGCCGCGCGGCGCACGCGTGCGCACCCAAGTTCGTGGTTCGCTGAAGGAAATTCTTCTCGGCCCCGCCACCGAGAACGATGGTCGACTCAACCTTTTTGGTGCGTTGCGCACCTCGATGGCGACCTGCGGATTCGAAACCCTCAAGGAGTTCCAGAAGGCTGAGATTATGTTGGCCCCGTCACTCCAGACCGAAGGCAAGCAACTGCAGCGGGCCCAAGGTGTGGGGATGGGTCATTGACCTCGTCCGTTCTGGTCGTTGACTTCGGGGCGCAATACGCGCAACTGATTGCGCGTCGTGTGCGAGAAGCTCACGTGTATTCCGAAATCGTGCCGTCGACAATTTCGGCCGCCGACGTGCGGGCAAAGAACCCGGGGGCCATCATCCTTTCGGGTGGTCCCAAGTCGGTCTACGAGGTTCCCGCTCCGTCCCTGGATCCCGAGATTTACGCTCTGGGAATCCCCGTGTTGGGCATTTGCTACGGAGCCCAATTGATGGCCCAGCAACTCGGGGGAGTGGTAGCCAAAACTGGGGCCGGCGAATATGGCCGTACCGCTATCACCCGCCGGGGCGAAAGTGCATTACTCGCAGACTGGGATGACGTCACTAACGCGTGGATGAGTCACGGCGACGCCATCGCCGAAGCCCCCGAGGGTTTTGTCATCACCGCATCGTCGCCCGAAGCGCCCGTCGCGGTGATGGAAGATGCTGCTCGTCGTCTCTACGCGGTGCAATTTCATCCGGAAGTCGTTCACTCTGATCGTGGCCAAGAACTGATTGAAAACTTCCTGCACGGTGCGGCGGAACTCGACTCTGCGTGGACGAATAGCTCAATCATTGACGAACAGGTCGAGATCATTCGCCGACAAGTGGGGAGCGAGAAAGTTCTCTGTGCTTTGTCGGGCGGCGTGGATTCTGCCGTGGCCGCAGCCCTCGTCACCAAAGCGGTGGGTCAACAACTCACCTGCGTCTTTGTCGACACGGGCTTGATGCGCATGAACGAAGGTGAGCAAATCGAAGAGACCTTCATGCGTCAGTTTGGCGTGGACCTCATTCACGTCAAAGCGCAGGATCGTTTCTTCGATGCCTTGGCGGGGGTCACGGATCCCGAACGTAAGCGCAAGATTATTGGGGAACTTTTTATTCGTGAATTTGAAGCCGTGGCGCGCGAGCTCGGTGCCGGTGGCGACGGTCCTCGATTCTTAGTCCAAGGAACTCTCTACCCTGACGTCATTGAGTCGGGCTCCGGCCATGCGGCCACGATCAAGAGCCACCACAATGTGGGGGGACTTCCCGAGGATCTCTCCTTCGAGCTGGTCGAGCCCCTGCGCACTCTCTTCAAAGACGAAGTCCGCCGCGTGGGCGAAGAACTGGGACTGCCGGGCGAAATTGTCTGGCGTCAGCCCTTCCCCGGACCGGGCCTGGGTGTGCGCATTGTGGGTGAAGTGACGCGCGAACGTGCCGAGATTCTTCGCCAAGCCGACTACGTGGTGGTGGACGAAATTAAAAAGGCCGGGCTGTACCGCGAACTCTGGCAGAGCTTCGCGGTGTTACCGGCGGTGCGTACTGTGGGCGTTATGGGAGATGGTCGCACCTACGCGTACCCCATCATCATCCGGGCGGTGACCTCCGATGACGCGATGACTGCCGACTGGGCTCGTCTGCCCTACGAGTTAGTGGAGACCATCGCGAATCGACTCATTCGTGAAGTACCGGGTGTCAACCGCGTGGCGCTCGACGTGACGAGTAAGCCACCTGGCACCATTGAGTGGGAGTGACGTCGTCTCGATTCGATGACGAGGCATTGTGGGGTAACGACCCCGTGCCGGTGAGTTCCTCGCTCGACGCCGCGTGGCTTCTGGAAGGCCTTACTCAACCTCAGCGCGATGCGGTCACGCATCGTGGTGGTCCTTTGTTAATCGTGGCGGGGGCGGGTTCGGGCAAGACGCGCGTGTTAACGCGTCGCGTCGCGCACCTCATGGCGACGGGCGACGCCCGCGCGGCGGAGATTTTGGCCATTACCTTCACTAATAAAGCCGCCCAGGAAATGAAGACGCGCGTGCGCGATCTTGTTGGTCCGGATGCGGACCGCATGTGGGTGGCCACCTTCCACTCCGCCTGTCTGCGCATGTTGCGCGCCCACGCCGAGGTCCTCGGCTACGAGCGAGGTTTTACTATCTACGACGCTGGTGACGCGGAGACGGCGGTCGAGCGCATCATGAAGGAGCTCGGAATTGACACCAAGCGGGTAAGTCCGCGCAGCGTCTATGCGGCCATTTCGGGAGCCAAGAACGAGATGATGACCCCCGCGGAATACGCCAATGCTGGCCACGGGGGGAGCGACCCCCAGCGCCAACGCGTGGCGGAGGTATTTCGCCTCTACGACGCACGCCTCCTCCAGGCCAACGCCATGGACTTCGACGACCTCTTGTTGAATGCCGTAAGGATGTTGCGCTTCGATCGCGAGGTCCTGGAGGGTTACCGTCGTCGCTTCCGTCACGTGTTGGTGGACGAATTCCAAGACACCAACGGCGTGCAAAACGAATTAGTCACGATGCTGGCGGAAGAACACCGCGACATTTGCGTGGTGGGCGACTCGGACCAGTCGATCTATCGATTCCGCGCTGCGGACATACGTAACATTCTCTTGTTCTCGGAGCGCTTCTCTGACGCGACCACCATCATGCTGGAGCAGAATTTCCGTTCGACGCAGGTAATCTTGGACGCGGCCAACGCGGTGATCTCGCAGAACACGGCGCGCCACCCCAAGCGATTATTCACCGAAGGTTCGCCCGGCGACAAAATTCGCCGCTATCGAGCGCAGGACGAATACGACGAAGCGCGGTGGGTGGCCAGCGAAGTGCGGCGCTTCCGGGACGTGCATGGACTCCAGTGGAGCGACATGGCGGTTTTCTATCGCACTAACGCGGCGAGTCGCGTCTTGGAGGAAGAAATGCTCCGCGCTGGTGTCGCTTACCGCGTTATTTCCGGACAACGTTTCTATGAGCGTAAAGAAATCAAGAACGCTCTGGCCTACGCGCGACTGATTGTGAATCCCCGCGACGAGGCCTCGGCTCGCCGCGTGATCAACGAACCCAAGCGCGGGGTGGGCGACGTGGCGCAGGGGAAGATATCTAGCTTCGGGGCGGAGAGGAATCTCTCCTTCGCCGAAGCCGTGGGTTACGCCCAAGAAGCGGGTTTGACCGGGAAGGCTTTGACGGGAGCCACAGACTTTTTTGCCACACTGGAACAGTTACGGGCCCTCAACAATGACCTACCCCCGGGCGAAATGATAGAAGCCATTATTCGTGAAACGGGCATAGAAGAGACCCTGCTGGCCGAGCACAGTGATGAAGCGAAGGGGCGTTTGGAAAACCTTGGCGAACTCGCATCGGCAGCGAGCCAATACGAAACCTTGTTGGAGTTCGTCGAACAGATGTCCCTGGTCAGCGAATCCGACCACTTGGACGACGCGGCCGGAACGGTATCGCTGATGACCATTCACGTAGCCAAGGGACTGGAGTTCCCCGCAGTGATTATCACGGGCTTGGAAGAGGGCAATTTCCCCCACTCGCGTGCCATGGACAACCCCGAAGAACTCGAAGAAGAACGTCGACTCTGTTACGTGGCCATCACGCGGGCGATGAAGTTCCTGTCAGTCACCCATGCGTGGACGCGCACTCGTTGGGGCCAGCATCAGGACAACATCGAAAGTCGATTCTTCCGAGAGATCCCCGAAAAATTAATCAACGATTTGGCTTCGACGGCCCCCGTGCGTCGCTCTTCATTTCGTGATGAGGACCATGGATTTGAAGGTCGCGGTGGCTCCTTTAGCGAAGGACGGGCGATTGGCGCCGGCACCGCCCCGCCTGCACGGTCGACCGGAGCGGAGCTGCTAGGGCTAGTCGCGGGGGAGCGCGTCATCCACGATCGTTACGGCATGGGAACCGTGCAGACGGTTAGTGGGTCTGGCCCGCGTACTCGCGCCACGGTCTCGTTCGACAAATTCGGGGATAAACAATTGGTGCTCTCGCTGACGCCCTTACGCCGCGCAGAATAAGCCCCGAGACAAATACCCGAGCGGAGAAATGGCAGAATAGGTGGACCATGACGTCGACTCCGCCTTCTCGTCCCCGCCGGTCGGGTGCTCCGCGTCACGCAATACCACGCCGCCGTCCACCCACTCGGGCCATGTATCTACGCCGCCGTTTTATCCTCGCGCTTTCCTTGGTCACTGTTTTAATGTTCGGCTACTACGGAGTGACCTTAGGCTTCGCTCTCTCGGACCCGTCCAACGGCGTTTCCACACAAGCACGTTTTGCGGAATGGGGTCGCCAGCATGGTCTGGGTTTCGTTGTGACCTTCTTCGAAAATGTCAATTACAACATCAATAAACCCAAAGTGGGAGGCGCGCCTCCGACGGGATCTTTCGGCAGCGGTCCGGTACTGAATCACATTCCGGCGAGCGGGCACCTACCAGCTCCGAAAAATATTGTTCCTCCCGCCACGTCGTTTATGGCGGGTGAAGGAGTGTGGCACGCGCTGGGTCGGCGTACCAGTACCGGGATACCTACCATGTACGACGCGTTCGTGCGTCCCGACAGCCAACACACCAGCTTTATTGCCGGACTGGTGTGGATGGATCCCACCGTCTTGCGCGCGCAGTTGTACTCGGGTAACCAAATTCCTGGCGGCGGTCCTTTTAAGGACAGCGCTCCCATCAGCGCCAGTGCCAGTCGAACCCTGGCGGCTGTCTTCAACGCGGGTTTTCGCATGCCAGATGCCGGCGGCGGTTACTACACCGATCATCGAGTGGTATTTCCTTTGCGCGCCGGAGCCGCCTCGGCGGTCGTATTGAACAATGGCGTGTTGGAAGTGGGTACGTGGGGCCGTGACTTCACTATGAATTCATCCATCGCCTCGGTACGTCAAAATCTCAAACTCATCGTGGATAAGAGCCACGCCGTACCGGGCCTCTCCGCGAACGATAACGGAGCGTGGGGCAAGGTGGTGGGGAACAGTGACTACATCTGGCGAAGCGGTATGGGTGAGACGAAAAACGGTGCCATCGTCTACGTGGCGGGTCCGAGTTTGTCCATCGTCTCGCTCGCGGACTTGATGGTACGCGCCGGGGTCGTGCGCGGTATGGAGATGGACATCAACACTGACTGGGTGCAATTCTCGAGCTTCGCGTCACCAAATGGCCAGGTGGTGGCGGGTGCTCAGGGCACAAAATTACTGAGCAGCATGTTGGGACTTCCGGCGCGCTATTTCGCGTCGTGGTGGGTTCGCGACTTCTTCACGATGTCCGTGCAGAAGTAGTTAGCGACTTCCCAACTTCGACCAGATGGCTGTCGGCGCGTGTCGCAGCACCAAGAACACCCACTTAAGAATTCGCGGTGCGTGAATGACTCGCTCCCCGCTCGCGAGTCCCGCCACCGTGACGGTGGCGATGGCATCGGGAGTAGTGGCGAAGGGCACGGCCTTCATGCCGGCGGTCATCTTCGAGTGAACAAAGCCTGGACGAAGAATCTGGACACTGACGCCCGTTCCTTCGAGTGATACGGCGAGCGCTTCGCTGTAGCGATCGAGGCCGGCTTTGGCAGCCCCGTAGTGGTAGTTGCGACGACTCACGCGAATAGCAGTGACGGACGAGATGACCAAGATACGTCCCGTACCTTGGGCGATGAGGCGGCCACGCAGTTCGGAAAGCGCCGCCACGGGCCAGGTGTAATTCACGGTGGCCGTAACAGCAGCGCTGGCGGAGTTGTTCTCGTCGACATCTTGGTCACCCAGAGTCCCGACGGCGACGATAACGAGATCGATAGGTTCTCTCACGGCGGCGAAACACGCGTCGATGGTGGCGGCTACGTTGTCCGGATCCTTGGCGTCGAAAATTACCGTTGAGGTGGCGGTGGCGCCGTGTGCAGCAGCCGACGATGCGGCTTCGTCGAGCAGATGTTGATTTCGCCCCGCGAGCACAACCGTTCGCGTGCGCGCAGCGACAAGTTGACGCACAATGGCGGTAGCGATGTCGGAGGAGCCCCCGAGAACAATGACGTTATGTGGCTGACCAAAGGCGTTTTCCATGGAGTTACTTTCTGATGAGTTGAAGTCGGCGGGCAAGATCGGAACTGAGAATTCCCTGAGGATCGATTTCCTGACAGGTGGTAGCGAATTCGTGCAGGCGAGGGTACATGGCGTGGGCCTTGTGCGCTTCGAGTCGGGAGTCCTTGGCGAGGTACACGCGCCCACCGGCCGCGAGGACGATGTCGTCGAGGTCGTTAAGAACCTGGGGCAATGCGGCGGGTCCTACGGGGAGGTCCAGGGCCAGCGTCCAGCCGGGCATGGGGAAGGAGAGACCCCCCGGTGTTCCTTCGCCGAAACGTTTGAGCACGGCAAGAAAACTGGGCACTTTGGAATTCGAGAGGGTCTCAATGGATTGGCGCACGGCATCGCCCGCGCTATCGGGCACCGCGAATTGATATTGCACGAAGCCACGGCGACCGTATAAACGATTCCACGCGGTGACGCCGTCGAGGGGGTGAAAGAAAGACCCGATTCCCTGTGGCTGAGCTACTTTGCTCTTCGGGGCCGCGCGATACCAGGCTTCGTTGAACAATCGAATGGTGGCTGGGTTCAACAGCCCGCTTGGCGCGTCGAAGGGGACGGTAATCCGACTACCCCGCGGAGGGAGCAGGGTGGGAGCCTCTACTTGATCGCGCCGCGCGTGGTCGCCGCGCGTCAAAATTGCCCGACCCATCGATGCACCACGGGTCATGCAATCCACCCAGGCCACGGAATAGCGATATCGGTGATCGCCACTCAGCATCTCGGACATCACGGAATCGAGATCTTTGAATCGTTGCGTATCCACGAGAACGCGATCGGTCTCCACGGGGAGCATCCTGAGCGTGGCTTCCACCACGACACCGGTGAGACCCATACCTCCCACGGTGGCCCAAAAGAGTTCCGGTCGCGAGGTCGGGCTCACGGTAAAAGTACCGGTGGGGGTAACGAGCTCCATGGAGATGAGGTGGTGGCCAAAACTTCCGTCGACGTGGTGATTCTTTCCGTGCACGTCCGCGGCGATAGCCCCGCCGACGGTGACCTGCCGGGTACCGGGGGTGACCGGGACGAACCATCCCTGTGGAAGGCACTCGCGGATGAGTTCGTCAATGGAAACGCCCGCACCCACGGTGACTTCGCCGCGAGGGTTCACGGGGGAAATACCGCCGAGCTCGCGATTGACCATAACGAGGCCACCGGCGAGTTGGGCAGCGTCACCGTAGCTTCGCCCCAAGCCGCGGGCGATCGCTGCGGTGCTGGTGTGCAGATGCGCCGTGACGTCGTGCGCGCTTTGCGGTTCGACGACGGTGGCCGCACTGGGTGCCGTACGTCCCCAGCCGTAGAGAACCTGCCGACTCACGCGTAGACCCCGACCACGAAGAGAATGGCCCACACCACCACGAGTCCCTGAACCACCCGGTCGCTGAGTAGCAAATCTTCGGGTGCGCTGCCCTGACCGCTATCGAGAATTCTCATGATGTGCAACATGGCGATGACCACGGGCACCACGGTGAGGCGAATGGGCACGATGTAGTGATGAATAGATGACAGTCCGGTCGAAGAGGTGTCAAAGGCCCACAGGCAGTATCCGGTGAGAACGACGGTACCCGTCATCACCACCACGTGGTGAAGAAAGCGAGGGGTGTAATCCTTCAGCACGGCGCGGACGGACACGGCGCCGTTACCGAGTTGGTCAATTTCGGCACTGCGTTTCCCCGCCACCAAGAACAGGGCACCAAATCCGATGACGACCAAGAACCATTCGGAGACGTACAAGTGGCTGGCTGAAGCTCCGGCGAGGGCGCGAAGAAAGAAGCCACTGGCCACGATGATGAGTTCGAAGACTGGAATGTGCTTCACGCGGTAGACGTAGGCGAGCTGGAGGAGAAGATACAAGCCAAGAACGCACAGCAGGGGAGTGGGCTGGGGGACCAAGGCGGCGAGGGCCAGCGATCCGGCCATCAGAACTACGGCGGTCACGATGGCGAGGAGTGGAGAGACGATTCCGGCCGCGAGAGGACGGTTCTTCTTCGTTGGGTGGGCGCGATCCGCGTCAACGTCGCGTGCATCGTTCAAGAGGTAGACCCCCGACGACAGGAGACAGAAAGCAACGACGCTGACCGCAGTATTGCGGATGATGGAGGCGTGCGAAAGGACCCCCGCAGCAGCCGGAGCGACCACCACCAGCCCGTTTTTAACCCACTGTCGGGGCCGCATGGTGATTACGAGGCCCCGCGCACGAATACCCAGCGAAATAGGAGGTCTCAACACGTCTCCACGCTAGCCCCTGAGCCCTTTCTGCGGGGAGTTGTGGACGAGGCGGTCCTCGAGTGGACCTATGCTGAATCTCCGATGGAGCGTAATTATCGAGTCGTAGTGGCGAAGCCTGGTTTAGACGGTCACGACCGTGGCGCCAAGGTTATTGCGCGCGCCCTGCGTGATGCGGGCTTTGAAGTCGTCTACACCGGTTTACACCAAACTCCCGAGCAGATTGTTCAGGCGGTCATCCAAGAAGACGCCGACGCCCTCGGGTTGTCGTTGCTCTCCGGCGCGCATCTCGTCTTGGTGCCGCGAGTGATTTCCCTCCTCGCGGCCGCTGATCGTGAGGACGTGGTCATTGTTGTGGGTGGCATCATTCCCGAAGACGACATCGCCCCGCTGACGGAGATGGGTGTCGCGCGTGTCTTCACCCCTGGTTCGCCGCTCGGCGAAATTGGCACCTGGCTAGAAGCCACTCTCGATCAGCGTGAGCTCACCTCGTAATCTCGTTTTCCCCAACAGTAGAAAGAACCCCCATGGACTTATTCGAATATCAAGGTAAGCAGTACTTCGCCCAGTACGGGATCGCCGTATCTCCCGGCGACACGGCGGACACCCTTGAAGAAGCCATCGCGGTAGCCGAGCGTATTGGTTTTCCGGTGGTAGTCAAGGCGCAAGTCAAGGTCGGTGGTCGCGGAAAGGCCGGTGGCGTGAAGCTGGCCGACAACATGGACGAACTGAAGTTGCACGCCGGCAACATTTTGGGCTTGGACATCAAGGGCCACGTCGTGCGTCGCTTGTGGATTGAGCGTTCGAGTGACATCAAAAAGGAGTACTACGCCTCTTTCACTCTGGACCGTCCCAACAAGACCCACCTCGGCATGCTGAGCGCCTCCGGTGGGGTGGAGATTGAAGTCGTGGCGGAGGAGAATCCCGATGCGATTTCCTTCTTGTCGATTGATCCCGTGCGCGGTTTGGATCTCGAGACTGCTCGTCGCTGGGTAGCGGAGGCCAACTTAGACGAGGTCGCTCGTGAGCAAGCGGCCGAAATGCTGGTCAAGCTCTACGTCTGTTACGTCGAAGGTGACTGTGACTTGGCGGAAATTAATCCACTGATTCTCACCCCGAACGATAAGGTGCACGCCCTCGACGCCAAGGTGACCTTGGACGAGAACGCGTCGTACCGCCACCCCGAATGGGACGCGTTTCGCTGGTCGGAAACCGAGGACCCCCGCGAAATGATGGCCAAAGAACGTGGGCTGAACTACATCGGTTTGGACGGATCCGTGGGCATCATCGCCAACGGTGCCGGACTGGCCATGTCAACCCTTGACGTGGTGAATCAAGCCGGTGGCAGTGCGGCTAACTTCCTCGACATCGGTGGAGGGGCGAATGCGGACGTGATGGCCGCCGCCATGGAGGTCATCAACTCGGATCCCAAGGTGAAGTCCATCTTCGTGAACATCTTTGGTGGCATTACCCGCGTCGACGAAGTGGCCAAAGGCGTTCTCGAAGCGCTCAAGCGCGTCGATATTTCTTCCCCCATCGTTCTGCGACTCGACGGAACCAACGCCGTGGAGGGACGCGCCATTTTGGCACCGTACTTGAACGAGAAACTTATTACTGAACCCACCATGCTCGAGGCCGCGCGTCGCGCCGTCGAACTCGCAAACTAAGGAATATCATGAGCATCTTTGTTGACGAAAATACAAAAGTAATTGTCCAGGGTTTGACCGGATCGCAAGGGCGCTTTCACGGCCTGCGTAACCGTGACTACGGCACCAAAGTTGTCGGTGGCGTCAGTCCCGGCAAGGGCGGCACTGACGTCGATGGTATTCCGGTGTTCAACAGCGTGAAAGAAGCCGTGGCTGCGACGGGTGCGACCGCATCTTTCGTCTCTGTGCCGCCGAAGTTCGCCGCGGCCGCAATTTTGGAAGCGGCCGAAGGCGGCATCACTTTCATTGTGTGCATCACCGAAGGAATTCCCGCCCACGACGAGGCGCTCACTTACAACCGCTTGGTCGAAGAGTTCCCCGGCGTTCGTCTCCTGGGCCCGAATTGTCCGGGCATAATAAGCCCCGGAAAGTGCAACATTGGTATCACCTCGGGTGACATCGCTCTCCCGGGTGGGCCGGTCGGCATCGTGTCGCGCTCGGGAACCTTGACCTATCAAGCACTCCATGAGCTCAGCCAGCAAGGCATTGGCCAGACCACTTGCGTGGGCATCGGTGGCGATCCCGTCCCGGGAACGAACTTCATCGACTGCTTGGCTGCTTTTGAAGCGGACCCTGAGACGAAGGCCGTCATGATGATTGGCGAAATTGGTGGCTCGGAAGAAGAGCGTGCCGCCGAATGGATTAAGGCCAACATGACCAAGCCCGTGGTGTCCTACATCGCGGGTGTTACCGCTCCTCCCGGACGCAAGATGGGCCACGCGGGCGCCATCATTTCCGGATCCAAGGGAACGGCTCAAGCCAAGATGGATGCTCTGCGCGAAGCCGGAGTGTACGTATGCGCCAACCCCACCGAGGCCGGTCAGAAGATGGTCGAAATCGTGAGGGCGCTCTAAGAAAGTGTCTATTCCCCGTCTCGCCGTTTTAGTGTCGGGATCGGGGACGATTCTCGAGGCCATGATTGAGGTGGGCCTGCCCATCGACGTCGTCGTATCCGATCGACCGTGTCGTGGTCTCGAGGTAGCGAAATCAGGGAACATCACTACGGCCCTTGTCGGTCGGTCCGACTTTGGTGGATTTCGTCCAGGATTTGATCGTGCGGGCTATTCGACACAGTTGCGTACGGTCCTGCAAGAACACGACGTGGACCTCGTGGCCATGGCCGGATTCGGTACGGTGGTCACGAGTGAGCTCCATGAGGCTTTCCCCGGACTGGTCTTAAATACCCACCCGAGTCTGTTGCCGCTATTCAAGGGTTGGCACGCCGTAGAGGCTGCCCTGGCTGCCGGTGCGAGCGAAACGGGATGCACGGTGCACCTGGCCACGGTGGAGCTTGATGAGGGTCCGATCCTCGCTCGCGAGCGAGTGCCGATTCACGCAGGTGACGACGCGGTCATTCTCCAAGAGCGTATAAAGACCGTCGAGAGGGTTTTGTACCCCAAGGTGATCCGCCGGGCTTTGACGGCACTGGCCGAGGGCCGCCCACTCAGCTCACTCGCTATTGGCTAAGTGGGGCACCACAACTCGGGCAGTAGTTGTCTGAGTGGTCCGGTACGGGGTGACCGTTGGGGCAGGTACGCCCTTGGCCAGAGGCGGAGAAAGTTCCGGACGACCACCGTGAGGTCGGAACGGTCGTCATGCAGAACTGGACCAAGTTGAATATGGGGAGAAGAATCCACCAGCCCGAGAGATCGCGGTCGTGCATGCGCCGCACGCCCACGGCAATACTCGGCAAGAGGACACCAATCGAGAAGAGGGAGCCCAAAGATTGCGACAGGGTGGAAATCAGAATTGGGGCGAGCGCGTTGAACAGAGCGAAGTACCAGTACTCCGAGCGGGAAGCGACACCTTTGAAGTCAACGTACTTCGAAAAACAGGTCTTGATTGAGGTGGGAAAGTCCATGTGGCTGCCTTTCGTCAGAGAAACCATTGCAAGGCTAGTTCTGTACCGTCGGGATTTCGGGTGAACGGAACTAAGGTACGAGGGGGGAAATAACCGCCGCGGCCAAGGAAATGAGCGTGATGAGAGCGTTAGTGAGTGTGTGGGACAAGACGGGACTCGTGGAATTTGCACGCTCGCTGGAAAAGCTCGGAGTTGACCTGATCGCCTCCGGCGGAACCGCCACCGCTCTGACGGAGGCGGGCATTACCCACCGTGACGTGGCCGACATTACGGGCTCGCCCGAAATGCTGGGTGGTCGCGTGAAAACCCTTCATCCGAAGATTCATGGGGGTATTTTGGCCGATCGGTCCCAGCCGGAACACCTCGACGATTTGGCGATGAATTCTATAGAGGCGATTGACCTCGTGGTCTGCAATCTCTACCCCTTCACCTCGAACCCGTCGGTCGAACTCATTGATATTGGTGGGCCCACCATGGTCCGCGCAGCCGCTAAAAATCACCAACACGTCGGAGTGGTCACCAATCCAGCGCAGTACGACCTCGTCCTTGAAGAACTCACGAATCACGGAGCGCTCACCAACGCGACCCGCCACCGCCTGGCACGGGAGGCGTTCGCTCACACGGCGACCTACGACGCCGCTATTGTCGCCTGGTTCGATGGCGGCGGGGTGATCGGTGACGCTCCCAGTGAGATTGATGCCGTGGTGCCGCCGACCCTGCACGTGGCCTACGAACGTGTTGACGTAGTTCGTTACGGCGAGAATCCGCACCAAATTGGTGCCCGCTATCGCCAGTCGGGAACGTCGCCGTGGTGGGACGGCGTGACGAAGCACGCGGGAAGCGCCTTGTCCTACCTCAACCTCTTTGACGCCGACGCTGCCTGGCGCCTCGTGCACGAGCTTTCCGCTGACGCGCATGGTGCCCCCGCAGTGGCGATTATCAAGCACGCGAACGCCTCGGGTGCCGCGGTAGGCACTTCGCTGCACGACGCTTTTACCAAGGCTTTAGCTGCGGACCCGCAGAGCGCTTTCGGTGGCATCGTGGCGGTGGGTGGCGAACTTGACCTCGATCTCGCCAATGTGATTGCTGCCGGACCGCAAGCCGACGTCATCATTGCCGCGTCGATGACCGAAGAAGCCATCGCCACTTTGGTGAAGCGTCGCAAGGCCACGCGCCTTCTGAGCGCCCCGGCTCCGGAAGCGCTCGTACTTTCGATTCGCACATTCGGATCTACCGCTCTGGTGCAAAACGCCGACGAACTCGTAGTTCCCCCGAGCGAGTGGCGTTGCGTCACCGACAAGCAACCCACACCGCAGCAACTCGCAGACCTCGTGGTGGCGTGGCGCGTGTGCGCCCGTACGACCTCCAACGCCATCGTGATTGCCAAAGACGGCGTTGCCGTGGGCGTGGGTGCGGGGCAGCAGTCACGCGTCGTCGCTGCGAATATTGCCACCACCAAAGCAGGGGACCTCGCCATCGGCGCGGCGGCGTCCTCGGATGCCTTCTTCCCCTTCGCGGATGGCTTGGAATCACTGACCTCGGCGGGTGTGGCCTGCGTAGTGCAACCCGGTGGGTCGGTACGTGACCAAGAAGTCATCGACGCCGCTAACGCGGCCGGCATCGTCATGTTGATGACGGGCGAACGACACTTTCGACACTAGGGGAATAAGCATGGCAGAACTTCTGGACGGTAAACGCGTTGCCGACCGCATGAAAATGGAATTGGCCGATCGCGTTGCACGCTTGAAGAGTCAAGGCCGCAGTGTTGGTCTCGGCACCATCTTGGTGGGCGATGACGGCCCGAGCGCAAAGTACGTAGCCATGAAGCACGCCGACTGCGAAGCGCTTGGCATTGTCTCGCACCACGTGCACCTACCCGTGACCGCCACGCAAGCGGACGTCGAAGCGGTGGTGGATCAGTTCAACGCCGACGAAAATGTTCATTCCATTTTGGTGCAGTTACCTTTGCCGAAGGGTATGAACGAAGAGGAAGTCTTGCTGCGCGTCCTTCCGGAGAAGGATGTGGACGGTCTCCACCCAACCAATCTGGGTCGCTTGGTGATGGGCGCTCCCGGTCCTCTTCCCTGCACTCCTGCAGGCATCGTGGAACTCCTCGCCGCGCATCAGGTGCCGGTCGAAGGACGGCACGTCGTGGTGATTGGTCGGGGTCTGACTATTGGACGACCTCTCGCGCTCCTCTTGGCGCTACGCCGACCGGGGTGCAACGCCGCGGTCACGGTGGTACACACCGGTGTAGACGACATGAGTGCTATCACTCGCACGGCGGACGTCATCGTTTCCGCGGCCGGTGTGGCGGGACTGGTGACCCCCGACATGGTGAGGCCCGGTGCCGCGGTAGTCGGCGCGGGGACTAGTTGGAATGGAACAAAATTGCTCAGCGATGTTGCTCCCGACGTGGCGGAGGTGGCAGGATGGATTACGCCCCGTATCGGTGGCGTTGGCCCAATGACTTTGGCCATGTTGCTGCGAAACGCAGTTCTAGCCGCGGAGAAGATTCGATGACCACTACTAACGAACGAGAGTTTTCTGTCCGCCCGTGGGGGACCTATCTCGTCCTGAGCGATGACGCGACGGATCACAAGGTGAAACAAATCACTGTGAATCCAGGACAGCGTCTGAGCTACCAGCGTCATGCACAACGAGCCGAGCACTGGTTCGTGGTCAGCGGAGAGGGTGTCGTAACTCTCGACGGTACCGACCGTTCCCTGGTGGCGGGTGACAGCGTCAACATTGGGGTGGGGGTGGCCCACCGCATCGCCAATCCCGGAGCCGTGCCGGTCGTCTTCGTAGAAGTGCAAACCGGCACCTATTTCGGCGAAGACGATATCGTGCGGCTCGACGACGATTATGGGCGCGCTCAATAATCGTGCACATCGCGCAATTATTGGCCGCTGGGCCCACGCAATCATTTGAGTTTTTCCCTCCGAAGAGTGATGAAGAGGCCGCCGTGCTCTCGAACACCCTGGAAGAACTCGCCCCCCTGTCGCCATCTTTCGTGTCGGTGACCTACCGCGGGGGAGCGGAGTCGCGGCAGAGAACTTTTGATCTCGTCACTTCGATTCAAGACCGCGGGCATCAAGAGGCCATGGCGCACCTCATTTGCGTGGGTCACACTACGGCGGAACTTCTCGAAATCTTGACGGCCTACCTCGAGCGTGGAGTGACTAATCTCATGGCGCTCGGCGGTGATGTGCCGAGCGACCCTCATTTAGTCGGTGGCGATTTGCAGTACGCCAGTGACCTCGTGGAACTAGCGCGTGGCGTCGGGGATTTTTCTATTGGCGTAGCTGCACATCCGCTCGGCCATCCGCGTTCACCGTCCCTCGCTTCGGACCGTGATTATTTGGCACAAAAATTAAATGCGGCGGACTTCGCCGTCACCCAGTTCTTTTTTGAGTCCCACGAATGGACATCGCTGGTGAACGATCTCGCGGATCGCAATGTCACCAAGCCCGTACTTCCCGGGATTATGCCGGTCACGACCCTCAGCGGAATCGATCGCATGGCCAGCATGGGGGCTGCGGTTCCTGCTGGTCTCATTCGTCGACTGCAGGCGGCCTACGAACTGGGTGGGGCCCGCGCGGTACGGGCAGAAGGCATATTGGCAGCCACGGAACTTTGTCGCGAGGTGCTCGACGCCGGAGCGCCGGGTCTGCACTTCTACACCTTGAATCGCTCGACGGCGACGCAAGAGATTTACATCAATCTCTTCGACTAGTTAGTGGCCCGCGTTGGTCGACGCCAAGGTCGATCCAAAAATCTGCCACGCTAGGAGTGACTTTGCCACCAGAGACAAAGTGAGGTAGGTCTTTTCTCCATAGAGGTAGTCCTTCCATTTACCCACGTGGCGGTACTGCAAGTACTGGTTGAGGGCGAAGCAATTGAAAAAGACGAAGAGCGAGAAGAAAATGCCGTACACGAAGCCCGGGGCGTGGGCAGTAGCGCCAGGGGCACCCAGATAAATCCCAATACCGATCCACGGAATGATTCCCGCGAGGCAGCCAATCCAAAAGGGGCTGAGCGATGATCCGGGGTGTTCATATTTCTCTTGGTGCCAGCCGAAGCCGATCATGCTGGCGTTCACTCCCACGAGCGCCGCTAAGGCGGCGACGTCACTGATGCCGACGATTTGGGCGATGGCCACAATCATGAGTGAGGAGCTCAAAGAATATTCGACCCAGCGGTAGGGGTTACGCCCCTGAGCGAGATTCTCCTGATACCGATCCCAACCCGGTCCGGCGATGAAAGCGTGGGCGAGGGCTGAGAGAAGGAAAAAGGCCCCGACCAAGGCGGCCGTGGGGATGCTGAAGAGGGTGACGAGTTCGCGCTTCGTATCAGGACCGGGAGGACCTTGCATGTAATTTGCCGTCACCGGCAAGGCGAAGTTATTGGAGAGAACCAGAATCGCGATGGCCGAAACTCCGTGGAGCACGGCGGCGATGAGGTTGGTGCGACGAAGCGGGAAAGTGGTGTCCATAGCGCCAACCTACCGCCCATGGAGTTGGGGGGAGCGGATTATTACTTCGCGAGGCCCACCGAAACTCCCCTAGAATGCTCGTCGTGCCGTTCGCATTCGCCACAACGTGTGACGATTTTTTTGTACAGAGTCAGGACTGAAAATGACCAAGCCCATCCACGTCACCGTGACCGGCGCCGCCGGCCAAATTGGCTACTCCTTGTTGTTTCGCATCGCGTCTGGAGCGCTCTTCGGACCGAACCAGCCCGTCGTCCTGCGCTTGTTGGAGATCGAATCGGGGCTCAAGCCCCTGGAAGGCGTCGTCATGGAACTTGACGACTGCGCCTTTCCCCTGCTCAGCGACATCGAAGCGACGAGTGACTTGAACCACGCCTTTACCAACACCAGTTGGGCCCTGCTCGTCGGTGCGGTTCCACGCAAGGCCGGAATGGAGCGCAGTGATCTTCTCAACATCAACGGCGGAATCTTCCAGCCGCAGGGTCGCGCTATTGCCGCCAACGCCGCCAGTGACGTGCGCGTATTGGTTGTCGGTAACCCCTGCAATACCAACTGCTTGATTGCTCGCTCTAACGCTCCGGAAGTTCCCGCTGATCGTTGGTTCGCCATGACGCGCTTAGACCAGAATCGCGCCGAATCGCAGCTGGCGCACAAGGCTGGCGCTCCGGTGAGCGACGTGAAGAACCTTGCTATTTGGGGCAACCACTCATCGACGCAATTCCCCGACTTCGCGAACGCCACCATCGGTGGCAACGCCGTGCCGTCGGTCATTAGTGACCACACATGGCTGCAGGGGGATTTCATCAGCACCGTGCAAAAGCGTGGCGCCGCCATTATTGAAGCGCGCGGGCTTTCGTCCGCCGCCTCGGCCGCGAATGCCGCCATCGACACCGTCGTGAGTTTGGTGAATCCCACCGCGGCCGACGACTGCGTCTCGGTGGGTGTGACCAGCTCGGGCGAATACGGCGTTCCGGAAGGTCTAACTTTTGGATTCCCCATCACCGCCGACGGCACGGGAAATTGGAAGGTCAAAGAAGGCTTCGCCCTCGATGATTTCGCTGCCGAGCGCATCAAGGTCACGACCGACGAGTTGCTCGCCGAGCGTGCTGATGTTCAAGCCTTGGGCCTGATCTAAGCCTCGAGCGCTTCTATCGACATCTGGGCCGCGGCCTCCGCGGCCAGGCGAAAGAGTTGTTCGCGAATATCGCTCGCGCGATCCCAGCCTCGCCCATCCCACTCGACACCAGCCAGGCTGTCACCGGCGTAGAGAATCTGGGCGAAAGGGACTCGTCGGTAGCGCGAGACGGCCATAAAAGCAGACGCCTCCATGTCCACCATGGAACATCCCTCGTCGACACGTCTGGTCACCCGTGAACGCGCTTCACGAAAAAGGCCGTCGGTTGTCCATGTGCGTCCGGTAAAGAAAGAGACGTCGGCCTTCGCCAAGACCTCCTGTAAGAGTTGTACTCCCGGCGGGTGAGCCTCAACGATGCGACTGGGGGCAAGGTAGTGAAAGCTCGTGCCCTCGTCGCGAAGGGCAGAGTCCACCACCATGACATGGCCAAGGCCCAATTCGTCCCGCAGGGCGCCCGCCCCACCGACGGCGACGAAGGACTTGAGGCCGCAGGCGATCAATTCTTCGGTAAACCCCGCCGCCAAGGGGGCGCCCACTCCCGGATGAACGACGGTGATGGGGCCGTGAGTTGTCTCATACGAGTACACCAAGTTTCTTCCAATTTCACTGCGCAGCTCGTACACCACGCTGAGCTCCCCGCGGGCGAACAGGTCATCCAGCACGTCGTGGAAGAAGCACAAGAGCCCGCGCGGTGAGAGTTGGGGTACGTCAGGGTGAAAGCTGTGTGGCTCCAGTACCGCCCCTTCGGCGAGATCATCCTCAAAGAGGGGCAGCGAGGAAAACTCCACGCCTTAGTCCGTGGACGCCGGTGTGTGGAGGGAAGCCAAGACGGCGACGAAGGGAATAAGAAGATTCATGTCGCCGCGGACCTTGATGTGCCGCTCGCGGAGCAACGCGCTGCTACTGACGTGACCATTGGCGAGATTTTGCGCGTCGGTATAAGGAATTCGAAGTATCACGTCGGCGGCCAGGTGATCACCCACGGTGACGCTAAAGCCCGTGGGCTCCGCCGTCAGGGTGAGTGCGTGGGGCAAGTTCGCTGGCCCATCGGGCATCTCCATTACCACTCGGAGGGCGGGGTGACCCGAGAACAAATCGGCTGGTGGAATTTCCCGTGACACGGCGCGGTTCACGTCCTCGAGCCATTCTGCGCTGAGGAAATCGGCCACGACTTAGGGAAGCGGCTGAACGGCGGCGTCCGCAGCAGAGACTTTCGTCTTGCGGCGAATCTTGCGACCGAGCCATGCGACTGGATCGTAGTGAGCGTCGACCACGCGTTCCTTGAGCGGGATGATGGCGTTATCGGTGATCTTGATGTGTTCGGGGCAGACCTCGGTGCAGCACTTGGTGATGTTGCAATATCCCAAGCCCATGTCTTCGCGGACCAAGTCGCGACGATCGTTGGTGTCGAGAGGGTGCATCTCCAACTCGGCGTAGCGAATGAAGAAACGGGGACCGGCGTAGTGCTGCTTGTTTTCTTCGTGGTCACGAATGACGTGGCAGACGTCCTGACACATGAAGCATTCGATGCACTTGCGGAATTCCTGACTTCGTTCGACGTCCCCTTGGAACATGCGGTAGCCACCCTCCGGCATGGGAGGTGGCAAGAGGGCGGGCACGCGTTCGGCCATGGCGTAGTTAAACGACACGTCCGTCACCAAGTCACGAATGATGGGGAAGGTCTTCATCGGGGTGACCGTGACGGTGCCCTCGGGCAAAGTATCCATGCGCGTCATGCACATCAAACGGGGCTGGCCGTTGATTTCTACGGCACACGAGCCGCACTTCCCGGCCTTGCAGTTCCATCGACAGGCGAGGTCGGTGGCTTCGGTGGCCTGAATGCGGTGAATGACATCCAAGACGACTTCACCCTCTCCTTGGGGAAGGGTGTAGTTCTCGAAGTCACCACCGGTGGCGTCACCGCGCCACACTCGAAGGGTTACGTCTCCCATTACTTTGCCTCCTCCAGCAGGGCCTGTAGTTCGGCCGGGACTGTCATTACGGGTACGGGGTTGGTAGAAATCTCATCGTGCCAGTTCGCGCCCTGCGGCAGGCTGTGCGCGAAGTTGACCTTGCCAAATTCTGCGCTGGCCTTCGGGAAGTCTTCACGGGTGTGTCCACCGCGCGATTCCTTGCGCTCACGGGCACCGCGAGCGGTGCACTTCGAGACGCTCAGCATGCTGGGCAAGTCCGTGGCCAAGTTCCAGCCGGGGTTGTAGGCCCGGCCACCCTTGATGGCGATGTTCTGGACTCGCTCGGAGAACTTCTCTAGCTCCACGATGGCCTCGTCGATTTCCGAAGCCGTGCGGATGATGCCGACGTTGGACTGCATCATCTCTTGCAAGTCCCGCTGAATGTCGTAGGGGTTTTCCCCCGACGTACGTTCGAAGGGGGCCAAAGCTTCGGCGATTGCGGCTTCGACTTCACCGAGGTCAAAGTCGGTAGCAACCGATCCGGCTTCGATGTATTCCGCGGCGCCTATACCGGCGCGCCGTCCAAAGACGATGAGGTCACTCAGCGAGTTACCGCCGAGTCGGTTCGCTCCGTGCATTCCACCGGCCACCTCACCGGCGGCAAAGAGTCCGGGAACCTTCGTCGCGGTGGTTTCGGCATCGACTTTGACTCCTCCCATGATGTAGTGACAGGTTGGCCCGATTTCCATGGCTTCGCGGGTGATGTCCACCCCGGCCAATTCCATAAATTGGTGGTACATCGAGGGCAGGCGGCGTCGAATAACTTCGGCACTGCGTCGAGAGGCGATATCCAGGTAGACGCCGCCGTGGGGGCTACCCCGACCGGCCTTGACTTCGGTGTTGATGGCGCGGGCGACTTCATCACGGGGGAGAAGTTCTGGCGGGCGACGGCCTGCGGCGTGGTCGTCGTACCAGCGGTCAGCCTCTTCTTCGCTGTCGGCAGTTTCGGCGCGAAACATGTCGGCGACGTAGTCGAACATGAATCGCTTACCTTCGGAGTTTCGCAGCACACCACCGTCACCACGTACGCCTTCGGTCACTAAGAGACCACGCACCGACAAAGGCCAGACCATTCCGGTGGGATGAAACTGGATGCATTCCATGTCGATCAGTTCGGCACCGGCCCACAGGGCCATGGCGTGTCCGTCACCGGTTCCCTCCCATGAGTTAGAAGTGAACTTCCAGGATTTACCCACACCACCAGTGGCCAATATCACGGCCTTGGCGGAAAAGGTAACGAATTCGCCGTTGGCGCGCCAATAGGCCACGCAACCAGCTACGCGCCCGGCAGAGTCGTGGATAAGGCGTAAAACCTTGCATTCCATGAACACGTCAGTGCCCATGGAGACGACCTTTTGCTGCAAGGTGCGGATTAATTCGAGACCGGTGCGGTCACCGACGTGGGCCAAGCGCGCGTAGCGGTGACCACCGAAGTCACGTTGGAGGATCTTGCCGTCCTTGGTGCGGTCAAAGAGAGCGCCCCACTGTTCCAGCTCCCACACGCGGTCGGGTGCTTCTTTGGCGTGGAGTTCGGCCATGCGGTAGTTATTCAGGTACTTCCCACCCCGCATGGTGTCGCGGAAGTGGACCATCCAGTTGTCCTCTTCGTAGACGTTCCCCATGGCGGCGGCTATGCCACCTTCGGCCATGACGGTGTGCGCCTTGCCCAGAAGTGACTTGGTGATGATGCCTACTTTGAGGCCACGTTGCTTTGCTTCGATAGCGGCACGCAGTCCGGCACCACCGGCCCCGATGATGAGGACGTCGTACTCGTGGTGTTCGTATGGTGAGTTAGTCACGAAAATCTCCTTAAGACCTAGAACAGTTTGAAGTCGGTCCAGGCGCCCGAAGCGACCAAACGAACGTAGATATCGGTGAAGGCGACGAAGAAGAGTGAAATCCACGCGAACTGCATGTGCTTTGCGTTCAGAGGTGTCACGAACTTCCAGAGCTTGTGGCGAATTGGGTGTTCTTTAAAACTCTTGACCTGGCCCCCGCAGAGGTGACGACAGGCGTGGCACGAGAGGGAGTACAGCCACAACAAGGTGGCGTTGATGCTCAGAACGATGGCGCCGACCGAAACACCCCAACCGCCTCCGCCCACCATGTGGAAACTGCGCACGGCGTCGTAGGTCAACAGGGCGTTAAAGACAAGTCCGAAGTAAAAGAAGTAGCGGTGAACGTTTTGGATAATGAGCGGGAAGCGAGTCTCGCCGCTGTAGGAAGCGTGCGCGTCGGATACCGCGCAGGCCGGTGGGGCCCACCAAAACGCACGGTAGTAACTGCGCCGATAGTAGTAACAGGTCATGCGGAAGCCCAAGGGAAAAATCAAGATGAGCAGAGCCGGAGACAGCCATGAGGCGGTACCGATATGGAAGCCAATTGATCCCGCGTCGCAATGAGTGCTCAGGCAGGGTGAGTAGAAGGGGCTGATCAGTTCGTGCGCCTTGCCGAAGAGTGAATCCGTGGTGTAGCCAACGGCGTAAAAACGGTTCTGGAAGGCAGCCCAGGTGGAATAGATAACGAAGGCGGTGAGAATGGATACCGTCACGACGGGCTGAATCCACCAGCGGTCTTCGCGCAGGGTCGGCAGATCGGGGCCACCACGGGCTCCGCCGAGAGTTACCTGGGTTGTACTTTCTACAACAGTCACTAGATCTCCTTGGCTGGTTAGGGACGGCTCACGGGGCCGAGAACTAGAACCCATACTAGGCAGGCCGACAAAGTTATGGAACGTCTCCAGGGGGCATCGCGTGGCATCTTGCCCCAGATCTCGGGGCGCAACTGTCACCTCCGCGACCTATTGTCTAATTATGAAATCTCGCTCTACTACCCCCGCGTTGGCTCGAACCCTTGGAGAACTGAAGAGTTCCGGATGGGTCGATCGCCCCATTCGCGAAGAACTCCGCGAGAACCTTGAAGCCCGTCTGGCCAGCGGTCAGCCCCTGATGTCGGCGGTGCTCGGTTACGAAGACACCGTCCTTCCGCAAATGGAGACCGCCCTGTTGGCCGGCCACGACATGATTCTCCTCGGAGAACGCGGTCAGGCAAAGACCCGCATGATTCGTAGTTTGGTGGAACTCCTCGATGAGTGGATGCCCGCTATTGCAGGTTCGGATGTCCGTGACAATCCGTTCAGCCCCATTTCCGCCTTTGGAATCGCAACCGTCAAAGACAAAGGTGACAAGACGCCCCTCGAGTGGATTCACCGTTCGAATCGCTTCGCCGAGAAGCTGGCGTCACCCGACACTTCCATGGCCGACCTCATCGGCGAGGTCGACCCCATCAAGGTGGCCGGTGGTTTGTATTTGGACGACCCACGCGCACTTTCTTACGGGCTCGTTCCCAAGTCCAACCGGGGCATCTTTGCCATCAATGAGTTGCCCGACCTCTCCGAGCGCATTCAGGTCGGATTACTCAACGTGCTCGAAGAACGTGACGTACAGATTCGTGGCCACTTGGTACGCCTCGACTTAGATGTCCTGGTCGTGGCGACGGCTAACCCCGAGGACTACACCAACCGTGGTCGATTGATAACCCCGCTGAAGGACCGCTTTGGTTCACAAATTCGTACGCACTATCCCATGGACGTGTTGACTGAAGTACAAATCATCCGCCAAGAAGCACACGTACCGACCTCGTCGCGGCCGATCTCGGTGCCGTGGTTCATTGAGGACATCGTGGCCCGCATTAGTCACGTGGCCCGTAAATCACACGTTATTAACCAACGTTCCGGCGTCTCGGTGCGACTTTCCATTGCCAACTACGAGACGGTCATCGCCAACGCCCTGCGCCGGACACTGCGCACAAACGACGCCGACGTGGTGCCGCGCATCAGTGATCTCAGTGCCGTAGTGCAGTCCACCCAGGGCAAGATCGAAATCGACGCCTTCGATGATGGTGACTCGAACGACATCATTGCCGCCTTGGTGGGCTTGGCGGTTCGCCAGTGCTTCACCGAGAATGTGGTGCTCGAAGAAGCCGGCGACATCGTCGCGGCGTTCACAAGCGAGGTCATTGTGCATGTCGGCGACGACCTGCCGACCGCCGCCTACCTCGAGACCTTGGCGTCGTTGCCGGCCCTCGAAGGACCGGTGCGGCGCGTGGCCGGACCGGACGCGTCCGACGGCGAGCTCGCCGCGGCCACCGAATTCATTCTGGAAGGGCTTCACCTCACTAAGCGCTTGGCGAAAGACGCCTCCGGAAGCCGAGCCCTATATCGGACCCGCCAGCGATAATGGGCGCTCGTTATAACTTTCGACAGTGGGGGGACGGTGACGACTTCTCGGAGTTTGATGCCGATGAACTTCTGCGATTGATTACTGACGAGTACCTCGAGACCGGTGACCTCGCGGAGGCCATCGAACGACTCTTGACCGATGGCTTTACTACCAAAGATGGCGACCGGATTGAGGGTCTACGCAAGCTCCTCGAAGAGACGCGGGCGAAGCGTCGAGAGTTAGAGCAACAAGCCAATCCCGACGACACCATGTCGGAATATCGCGATCGATTGGCGGAAATCGAACAGATGGAAGGCGAGGCTCTGCAAGAACTGCTGCAGGATGCCGAAGATTCCGACGACGAACGCCGCGCCGAGGTCACGCGTGACCTGGTGAACCAAAAGTCCATCCAACGCGATCTCATGCCCGATGCTTTCGGTGAGCGTATTGGCGCATATCAGCACTACGACTTCGTTTCTTCCGAAGCACGCGAAGAATTTGAAGCGATGATGGAAGAGCTTCGTGAAGACGTTCTGAACACGTATTTTGAAGCCAACAAGGAATTCTTCGGAAATCCCGATCCCGAAAAGTTGGCGGAGATGCGAGAAATGATGGACGCCTTGTCCACCATGATCGAGCAAGACCGACGCGGCGAAGATCTCGACCCGAGCTTCGAGAATTTTATGGATCGCTTCGGCGACTATTTCCCCGGTGCGGAAAATCTTCAGGACGTTATTCAAATGATGGCTGAACGTGCCGCCGCTGCGGAAGCAATGTTCAACTCACTTTCGCCCGAGCAACAGCGTGAACTACGCGGCCTGTTCAATCAAATGATGGGCGACATGAATTTAGATTTTTCGCTGTCGCGCCTGGTGTCGAATTTGCAACAAGCCATGCCGGATTTGGATTGGAATGGACGCCCTCGCCTGCGGGGTGAGGGGGGCTCGTTTTCCGACGCCGCCGACGCCGCCAAGCAACTCGCGGATTTAAAGCGCCTTGAGGATGTCTTAGGCAACTCGAATCCCGCAGATGGTTTGCCGGAAGTTGATATCGAGGCCGTGCGTCGTAATCTCGGCCCCGACGCGGCGCGGCAAATTGAGAAGCTGCAAAAGGCTCTGAAGGGACTCAAGGACCAAGGTCTGGTGGACCGCAATGGCCGCCGCATGGAGCTCACCGCCAAGGGCGTTCGAAAAATTGGCCAGCAGGCTCTCAAGGATCTCTTCGCTCAACTCCGTAATTCACCAACGCTGGGAGCGCATCGTGAACCCACAGTGGCCCGTGGTGGGGACCGTGAAGAAACGTCCAAGCCGTGGGAGCCGGGCGAGCCTTTCAACTTGCACCTGGGTAAGACATTGCGCAACGCGGTCTTTCGAAATGGGCCGGGGACGCCGGTCCGCCTGCTCCCCGAAGACTTCGAGGTAGAAGAATTCGAGTCCACCCGACGTTCGGCCACCGTATTTGCCATTGACTTGTCGCTGTCCATGGCCATGCGAGGGAATCTGGCTCCCGCGAAGAAGATGACACTGGCGTTGACGCAACTCATCCGTTCGAAATTTCCCCGTGACTTCGTGGCGGTAGTGGGCTTCGGAGAGTTGGCGCACGAGATTCGTGTCGAAGATATTCCTGCACTCACCATCGATTACAACTACGGCACCAATCTCCAGCACGCCCTGGCGTTATCGCGTCACTTGATGCGCAACGAAAAAGGGGAGCGGCAAATTGTGGTGGTGACGGACGGCGAGCCGACGGCGCACCTGATGGCAAATGGTGAGCCCTTCTTCTCGTGGCCACCGGTCGCCGAGACGCTGCAGCTGACCATGGCGGAGGTTCTGCGTTGCACGAAAGCCGGAATCACCATCAATACCTTCGCCCTCGATATTGAGCGCAGTCAGTTTCCTTTCGTCGAACAGATCTCTCGGGTGAACGGTGGACGTACCTTCTACTCCTCGGTAGATGAATTGGGCACCTACGTCCTCGATGACTTCGTCAAAAATCGTAGGATTTCCTAACTTTTTTGCCTCGTTGAGTAATCCCTTGTAATACTCGGGGATTCTCGAGAACTTCCATTTGCATTTTTCAGTGAATTCCGCAACAATGACATTGTTGTAATTACAACTTGGTCGTCGTCGAAGGACGCGCCCACTGGGGAGGACTCATGAGTATGAACGAACTGCTGGGAAACATGGAAGAGCGCGGTTGGCAGGGCAAGGCGAACTGCATGGGCGTCGACCCCGACCTTTTCTTCCCCGAGCGTGGAGCTTCCACCCGTGAGGCCAAAGAAGTCTGCAAGGGCTGTGTCGTCAAAACCGACTGCCTGGAGTACGCGCTGGACAATGGCGAGAAGTTCGGTATCTGGGGCGGTATGAGCGAACGTGAGCGTCGCCGTCTGCGTCGTGCGCGCGCCATCGAACGTCGGGCTGCGCAAGCTAGTTAGTACTTTTTAGAAGTTGTTCAATGGCCCCGCGGCGTGTCCGCGGGGCCATTGTGCTGTTCGAGACGATATTCAATTGTTCCTTGGTCGCTGAGACCAAGTTGTTCCCAACGCGAAGAGTCGATAGTACGGAGCACCGCGCGCGGCGCGAGGCCCACCAGCTCGCAGTGATCCAGCTTTCCGCCATGGGGGAGCTCGCGTATGAGTTCATCAAGGATCAGGTCACATCGAGCGTTGAGCGGATCGACGAAATTACAACTCACCTGCACAAAATCACCCACAGGGAAGGCCAGAGTACGGGTGGAGGTGCTCCGGAGCGTCCGAGCGAGCTCGCGGGCCGCGGCGAGACTCACCCCGCTCAACCAGATATTCCAGGCGACCAAGAGGTCACGCGCACCCACCATGCTGATTCCCACCCGAGGATCAATGACGGAAGCGGCCAGGTCGGGTGTCTCGTGTCGACGAGCCCGCGCGCGCACTCCGGGCAAGGTGACGACGGTGGAATCAGTCGGATTGCTCGGCGCGGGCCCGTAGAGGAAAACACCCACGGGAAAATTCTGGATCATCCAGTTCGCGGTGTCGTTGCGCAGAGTGACGGCACCGGCGAGGTCGTGATCCAAACTGACGAAGGGAACCACATCCACCACGCCGGTACGCGGGTGAACGCCGTCGTGATGACGCACGTCGAGGGTGGCCATGACGGCGGTGATGAAGCTGCGAACATCGTGAATCAAAGAGCCGCGATCGTTAATCAGGGTGAACACACTGCGATGATGAAAATAGTCGGAGTGCACATCCCGGAGTGACGCACCGGCCGAACGAGCGAAGGCCGCGAGCGCCGTAGCGTCGCGACCTTCGGAAATATTTATGACGCACTCAAACATTGTGCGCCAGCGTAGTAAGTACTAACTCGCCCGGACGTGTACGGGGAGCCGACGGCGACTGCGTTGGAGCCGACGACGTTCCCGCTCGGAGCTGCCTCCCCACACGCCGTGCTCAATGTGATTGTCCAGGGCGTATTCGAGGCACTGCCCCTGGACGGGGCAGGTCGCGCAGATTTTCGCCGCGCGAATAACCCCGGCGCCATCCTGGGGGAAAAACGTGCCGGCGGGGAAGTCCCGACACTTGCCTTCTGCCATCCATTCTGTACTCATCGCACCCTCCTTTGCTGGGGTTACTTCCTGACGGTAGCCGTCCGCAGTGACGTGATTCCCCAAAATCGGTGTGAAGTGCCTCACAAGACGCGTGAGTCTTTTCACATGGTCACCGAGCATCATCTCCCTTCGAAAGTGACCATGACGGGGAGTAACTAGAATGGATATCGTTAGCCCGCCGTAAGGAGCGCCATGAGCCAGATGTCTACCCCCGAAGTCACCGAAGTCGTCGACCCCGTCGGCCACGTGCAAGTGGTGTACCTCGGCCCCGTGGCCCCGCACTACGAGTGCCGCATGGTCTTCGGCGACGAGGCCCAGATCCAAGAGTTCGTGGACCGCATCGACGCTCGCCTCCGTCTGCTTCCTCCGCACGACCCGCAGTTCCGTCGTAACCGCGAGCGCGTCAACCGCGACGCCGAACGCGAAAATTTGTTGGTGGAGTGGGTCCTCGGTTACGAGGACGAAAACTAAGCCAGCGGCGAGGAGTTGACCCGCGCGACCCATTGGTGGGCGTCGGGGAGCTCTTCATGACGGGGTAATCCGTCGGCGCGCAGCAAAGCACTAAAAGTCGCGATCCCGTATTTCTCGGCGACCTGGTCTACGAAGGTCAGGGCCAATTCCTGATGAGGGCCGCGCAAAGTAATCCCGAAGAGCGCCGCGGCACCTTCTTCTCCGTGCGCGTCGTTGAGTAAATACCGTCGGTAGGCCTCACGTAGCAAGGGAGCCGGTCCCACAATTTGCTCGGTAATCCAGAGCGCGACGTAATCAAACACCGCCCGTAGAACCGCCACGGCAGCGTTGACCTCGCGGTTGGCGGCGGTCTCCTCGGGGATGTCAATGCTGCCCAGCAGTGATTCCGGCGAACCCATGAGCGACGCGAGATCGTCGGGATTTACCATGCCGGCCAATTTCGTCATGATGTCGCCCTGGTTGGCCAAGGATTCGCGGGTGGCATCGAGCAGAACCGCTCGGAGGGCATCGGTGGTACCGGGTTGCGTCAAAAATTCGCTGGCCACCATTTCTTGTGCCAGTGCGAATATCAAGGCAGTGGTGACGTCGAGCGACCATGCGGTCGCGAAGGCTTCGACATTGTTCACCACCACGTGGCGATCGTGGCGCTGACGCGGCAGGGGAACGGCAGCCAGCGACCACGCGTTCTCGCTGAAATGACCCGCCACACTCCCGAGCTGGAAGCCGGTCATTAAGGGGCCGAGCACGCTGGCGAGTTGACCCACCAAGGGATTCGTCATCATGGCCTCAGGAAGGGCGGGAGCCGAGGCCGTGATGAAGGGTTCGATAAGCGGTCGCCAATTAGTTAAGGCGTCGTCGGCCAGGGTGGAGCGATTGACGCACTCGAAGGTTTCTTCGGTGGCGAGGGAGAACGTGGCGGTGAGATGGCGTGCAATCAGCGGGGCGAAGTCTTCAACACGGGCTCGCAGGGCCGGGTCGGGGTTGGGGTCACCTTCGGCACCGCGAGCCACGTTGAGCGACAGGGTACGGGCAGTCTCGAACCACGCGTCGGGGCCGGTTTTCCCCAACATCCCCATGATGTCGCCAAACATGTCGCCGAAAGGGTTATTACTCACGTCTGTAACTTATGCGAAGGGCTGCGTTAGAAGTTCACGGCCAAAATGATGATCACGGCAGCGACGGTGCTCAGCCCCACGAGAAGAAAACGCATCGACGGCCACCGGTGAATGTCGGGCCGTGGTGTCGTGATGACCGAAAATTCGTCGAAGCGGTCCAGTTCGCTCGGGTGCACCCACCGGCGATGCTCGCGGGACGGGACGGGAGGGTGTCGACGACGAGCGCGGGCGGGGAATGGGCTCGACAGACTCACAAAAGTTCACGCTACCTCGCCGAGGGAGGCAATGCCGGTCGCCCTAACATGGAGATTCATGGCTACGGACGTCGCACTCGATGTAGGAACGGCCACCACTCGAATGTCGGTTGCGCAAAAGGGCTTGGTCTTCTCCGAACCCACCGTGGTCGCCGTGGATACGCGTACCGGAAAAGTAGTAGCGGTAGGGGAGTCGGCGCACCGTGCGGTCATCGAGTCACCGGTGCACGCGGTGGTGTTTCGTCCCTTGGCGAAGGGTGCCACGGTCGACTTCGACGTCGCGGCGCGGCTCTTTCGCGCCGTCTTTGATCGCTCAGAGTTTTCCCGTCTGGGTCGCATTCGAGCGGTGATGTCCGTACCGACTTTGGCAACGTCGATTGAGCGACGTGCCCTGAGCCAAGCAGCCCTCCAGGCCGGTGCGGCGGAAGTGCATTTAATGGATGCGCCGATTGCGGCCGCCATCGGTTGTGGCCTGCCCATTAGCGAGCCCGTGGGTTCCGCCATCATCTCTCTGGGCGCCGGTTCCACCGAGGTCGCGGTGGTGTCGCTCGGCGGAATTGTGACCAGCCGATCGATACGTATCGGAGCTAATGATCTCGATGCGGCGACCACGACCATGATGCGCCAACGCTACGGCGTCGTGATTTCCTTGGAAGCCGCCGCGCAACTTCGAGAAAACATGGGCTCCGCCTTAGGGTTGACGAATGGTCAGAGCACCGTGGTGCCGGCTCGTAGCGTGTCAAACGGCCACCCCGTGAGCGTCGAAGTTCTCGCCAAGGAGATGAACGCTGCTTTCCAGGATCCTTTGAGCCTGATGATGCGCACAATCAGCGAGTGTTTGGGAGAATCCCCACCAGACTTGGCCCAGGATGTTCTGGTCCACGGGGTCACCGTGGTCGGAGGTTTTTCAAAGTTCGCGGATATGGCCAGCATGATCTCCACTTCTACGGGTCTCATGGTGAACGCTGCGCCGCAGCCGGAATTCGCCGTCATCCGCGGTCTCGAGATGTGCATAGCGGATCTACCGAAAATGCGCACCTACTTCCGCAGCGAATAATTAGTCGCCGAGCTGGGTCGCGGCGGCGCGCACTTGCCAGTCGCGATCATCCAGCGCGGCCAGCAACGCCGCGTCGACGCGTGGCCCTTCAAAATTTGAGAGCGCCACGATGGCGCGTCGGCGTACCGGAGCTTTATCGTCCAAGGCGCTCAGCACGGTGTCGAGGGATTGCGGATCACCGATTGCCCCCAGCGCCGCAATGGCACTTTCACGACAACGCGCGTCCTCGTGGTTCTGCGCCACCCGACAGAGTTCGGCGACTGCCACAGGGCTCTCCAATTCGCCGAGGGCGAAAGCTGCCGCATCCACGGTGAGCGCATCGTGGTCAGCGAGCGTGGCAATTAGTACGCCAATCGCCGCGGGCGTGAGATCGCGGCGACGAGCAAGGCGGGTGGCGACTTCACGGCGTACGTCGACATCCACATCGGCGAGGAAGCGACACCAGGTCTCTTCGCCCCACCACCCGTGACGAATGCCGGCCCGCAGCGCCAGGCAACGTTCACGTGAGTGGGGAGATTCCAAGGCCGTGCTGGCCACGCCAAAATTTTCGGGAGTGTCGTGCACGGAACACGCCACGAGGGCGAGGCGACGGCTCTCGGGTAGCGTGGATTCATTAGCGAACACCCCACTATCTCACCACCTTTTACGAGGTCCTCACGACCGCGACGTCGTATTTCTACCTTTCTCGCCATCGTGGTGTTTCTCGCCCTCTGTCCGACGGTGTTGCAACACTGGGTATTGAATGACTACGTCATCTCCCCGGGACAAGCCCAAGCGGTGGCCCCGCTGATCAAAATTTCGGGAATCGAACATTCGGTGGCCACGCCGGATATTTTGCTCACCGACGTCTACATCCAGCAAGTCACCGCCTGGGGCTGGCTGGCGGCCCATCTACACAGCGATGAGGAAATCGTCTCGGGATCCGATCTCACCGACCCGGGCGTGCCGCTCTCCGAACTAGAGGCGCAGGGTTATCTCCAAATGAGTGACGCGAAGACCGCCGCCACCGCCGCCGCACTGAGTGCGCTGGGTTGGCAACTCCCCATTCAATTCCATGGCGCTACCGTCGCGGGTGTGGTGTCGCATTCGCCGGCAATGCGGGCGGGGATACACGTGGCGGATCGCATCGTTTCCATAAAAGGGATACCCGTTCGTTCCGCGTGCGATCTCGTGCGGGCACTCAAAAATATTGCCCCCTTGTCACGAGTCCTCGTTGGGTTCTCACCGGCGACCATCTCGTCCTCGGGCACTATCACCAACGGCACGGTACGCGTGGTCACGGCAACCACGGCACGCGTTCCTGCGGGCCTTGGACCGAGTAGCTGCCCCGGGGTTGTCACCCCCCAGTCCTGGCTCGGTATCGAGACCGAGAACGCCATCTCCTTTCTCACGCCCGGCACGATTTCGGTCGCCACCCCGAACATTGGCGGACCGTCAGCGGGACTGGCGATGACGCTAGGCATTATTGATTCCCTCACGGCCGGAAGGTTGACCAATGGGAGGGTGATCGCTGCGACGGGGACCATGGCCGCCGACGGCCACGTGGGTGACGTGGGTGGTGTGGCCCAGAAGACGGTCGCGGTCGAAAGGGCCGGCGCCACGATTTTTATGGTTCCACAAGTGGAATACGCCACGGCGCTGTCGGCCAGCAACGGGCACCTTCGGATAATTGGCGTGACCACTTTGGCGCAGGCGCTACGAGCCTTGCGTGGAAATAGTGACCCCTTGATTCCGATGACCAAGCCCTCTGTCGTGAAGTGAGTGTCGTAGGCTAGGCGTAATGGAAGATCGCCGAATTACCTCAACGCCCCGACCATCGTCAAGCCAGTTGGCACGTACTTCGTTTTCGACGGTTCGTCGAGGTTTTGATCCCAACGAAGTTCGCCAGCTGCTGGAAACCGTCGGCCGTGATCTCCACGCCCTCGAGCAAAAACTCTCGGACACGTTGGATCAGCTCGCCGATGCCAATCGCCGCGCGGCTAACCCCACCTACGACGAGCAAACCCTCATTACGGCATTGGGTCAGCAAAGTGCCGCGATTTTGCGTTCGGCGCACGAAGAAGCGGGTCGGGTAATGGCCGAAGCGCAAGAGCGAGCGGCGGGTTTTGTCGCCCAGGCGCAGGAACGTGGTGGCAGCTACCTGCTCGAAGCGCAGGAACGAGCAACCGCAATTGTCGCCGAGGCGGAATCCGCCGGAAGCGGAATCGAACAGCGCGCGCGCGAAGGTGCGGAACGTCTGACCGATTCTGCACGCATCAATGGCGAAGCCTTGGTGGAGCGAGCACGTGAACAAGGTCGAGCCATCGTCGAGCAGTCCCAAGAGGCTCGTAAGGCTGTCCTCAACGACTTAGCCATCAAGCGCAAGGCGCTGCACGTACAGATTGATCAACTTCGCGCTGCGCGTGATTCGCTCACCACCGCCGTCAATGTCGTTCGTGAAAATGTCGAACACCTCCTCGGTGGTCTTTTAACGTCGGACGAAGGAGCCCGCACAGCTGCCATCGAAGCCCTGCGGCAGCGCCCGAGCTCGCCGGAACCTACCGAAGCGGAATTGCTCGCCGGCGTGCCCCTGCGGGAGATTCCGGAAGTCGAGCCCGTCGTACTCGAGGTAGTGGAAACCCTGGAACCCGTCAAGGAAAAGTCCCAGGCGCGCGCGACGAGCAGCGTCGAGGACAAGCCAGCAGAAGATGCACTCGACGCGGTGGAGGAGATCTTTGCCCGACTTCGCAAGGCCACATTGGACGAACGCAGCACGCCCGCTCCGGCGAACAAGCGTCCCGCCCCCACGCCGGCAGCGAGTAATGACGTGGAAGCACTCTTTACGCGTCGTGACGCTGCGGTTGCCGAGCCGCACGCCAATTTGGTGCGCAAAGTCAAGCGCGCCCTGCAAGACGATCAAAACATCATGATCGAGCGACTTCGCGTCGTAACCGGCATGGTGACGACCGAATATGAAGACGAACTGATTCAGCGTTCACGTTACGTGGACGCCGCCGTGGACTCACTACGTGCCGCCGCGGAGGCCGGAGCGAGTTTCGCCATGAAGGAAGGCAAGCGGAAGGGCTCCATCAGCGATTTCGCGCCCATCGATGAATGTGCGGCCGATCTGGCCGTCACGATTGTGTTGGCCTTGCGCAAGCGCATCTCGGCGGACGGTGCGGGCAATGGTGCCGATCGTGCAAACTCGGCCTACAAAGAATGGCGCGGTGCACGTGTCGAACGTCTCTGTACCGACGCTGCCCGTCGGGCCTTTCACATCGGCATCACGGCCGCCAGTCGTGGTGGCGCAGTTCGCTATCTCGCCTCTCCGTGGGACACTCCCTGCGACGCCTGCGCGCTTGACGCCGCGGCGGGTGAACGCCCAGCGGGAGAGAACTTTCCTAGCGGTCAGCCCTATCCGCCATTACACGCGGGCTGCGGCTGCACGATTCTGCCGGCATAAATTGGTCGTAGGCTCGCAGTATGCGCAGCCCTTCTAGTTTCTCCACCGCCTTCCCTCAAAGGAATTCGCGTCGCTGGTTTATTCTGACCGCCTTCGTGGTCGTTATTGGTTTGATTGTTCTCGGCAAAGTATCGGGCCTTATTACCGACTACTGGTGGTTTTCCTCCATCCAACACGGTGACGTCTTCTCGACTCTGTTTGCGGTCAAATTCGGGCTCTTCGCCACTTTTGGCCTGGTGTTTTTCGCCCTCATGTTCGGGAATCTTTTACTGACGAATCGGCTCGGGGCTCGCGAACTCACCACGGATCCGGCCGACGACATCGTGCGGCAATTTCAAAACGTGGTGCGCCCCTACGCGGTCCGCGTCTACGCGGTGCTATCGGCGCTGACCGCGCTGATCGCCGGCAGCGTGGCTGAGGGGCAGTGGAACAACTATCTCTTGATGTCGAACTCTCATGCCTTTCACGTGGCTGACCCACTCTTTCATAAGGATCTGAGCTTCTATATCTTCACCCTGCCCTTCGCCTCGTTCATCGTGACGTGGGTTCTCGGTGCTCTTATTGCCACCAGTATTTTTGTTACCGTCTTTCACTACCTCAATGGGGGCATTCGTGCGGCGCGTATCAAGCCGCGCGTGAGCGCGAGCGTTAAGGTTCACCTCAGTATTCTTCTCGCCGTGGTGGCCATTACTAAGGCTGCGGGTTACGTGGTGGCGAAGTGGGAACTCGTGAATTCCACTAATGGTTGGGTCAACGGTGCGGGCTACACCGACGTGCACGCACGCATGCCGGCGCTTTCCATCCTCTTCTATATGTCCCTGGCTGCGGCGGCAATTTTGCTGTACAACATTCGCTCACGCGGCTGGTCGCTGCCGGTGGTGGCCGTAGCCCTGTGGGCCTTTGTGGCCCTGGTTATTGGCGTGGCCTACCCGTCGATTCTTCAGGTGCTCAAAGTGAATCCCGCGCAGAGCACTTTGGAGCTGCCCTACATTCAACGAAATATTGACGCCACGCGTGCCGCCTACGGAATTACCAATGTGGTCCAGACGCCCTTCCCGGGTCAGTCGAGCCTGAGCGGCCCTCAGCTAGCCAGCGCGCAGTCCACTTTGAACAACATTCGCCTCTGGGATCCAAATCCCAACATTGCCTTGGAAACAATTAACCGTCGCCAGGCCATTCGCTCGTATTACCAGTTCACCAGCTTGGGTGTCGATCGTTACCTTCTTAACGGGAAGGAGACCCCCGTGGTGGTGGGCGCACGAGAAATCAATAACGCCAACCTGACCTCGCCGAGTTGGGTGAACACTCATTTGGAATACACCCACGGCTATGGACTCGTGGTGTCTCCCGCTAACCAAGTTGACTCCTCAACGGGAAACCCCACTTTCGCGATGAGCAATGTCCCGCCGCAGTCGACCAACGGCGCGCCCGCCTTGACGCAACCCGGGATTTACTTCGGCATTGGTCAAAACGGCTGGGTCGTCGCGAACACCAAGCAGGCGGAGCTGGACTATCAAACTAATTCCGGTGCGCAGGCGGGTACCCCGGTGGAAACGCACTACACCGGTACCGGTGGCGTTCCGATGAACAACATTTTCCGCCGGGCGATGTACGCCTTTCACCTCGGGGATCTCAACCTGCTGATTTCGAATCAGATCACGAGTCACAGTCGCATCATGTACACCCGTGACGTCACCACAATTGCTCGCAAGGCCGCCCCCTTCGTTACCTTTGACTCGCAGCCCTACGCCGTTACTCAAGGCGGCGACGTGAAATTTGTGGTCAACGGTTACACCACAACTAGTCAGTATCCGTACAGCCAAAATGATGGTAACCAAAACGTCCCGGCCGACACCAACTTGCCGTCGGGCATTAACTACGTGCGCAACTCGGTGGTCGCGGTGGTCGATGCGTATTCCGGAGCAATCACCCTGTACGCCTTGAACCAGACTGATCCCATTCTTCAGACCTACGAATCGGCCTTCCCGCATCTCTTCACGCCAATGAGCGCTATGCCCGCCGATATCCGTAGTCATCTTCGTTACCCCGCCGACGTGTTCGCCATGCAGTCGGCAGTTCTGGGCGCGTATCACATCACCTCACCGGCGGCTTTCTACACCGCGTCAGACCAGTGGACGATTTCTCCGACCACGGGTGCAGGATCTCCCAACAGCACCTTGAGCGTCACTCAGGTAACGGACACCCAAGGAAATGTTCTCTCGCAAGTGAACTCACCCATGGATCCGCTGTATCAGGTGATGAGTTTGCCGGGATCTTCTCGTCAGCAACTCGTCACTCTGAGCTCCTACGTTCCCGCCGGAGGAACCACCACGGTGCAGAGTCTGACGGGATTCCTGACAGCCACCTCGGATCCGGACAATTACGGGCAATTGACCTTGTACGTCACGCCACGAGGAGCGTCAGTTTTAGGTCCGGTGCAGGCCGACTCCGCTATTCAACAAAATGCCAAGGTGTCGTCCATCATCACCCCCTTAGACCAGCACGGTTCGAACGTGCTGCTTGGCAACAACTTGATGATTCCCGTGGGCAAGGCGATTCTCTATGTCCGACCGCTCTACGTCACGAGCACCTCGAACCCCTTGCCACAGCTCAAGTACGTGATCTGCGTGTTTAACCAGCAAGTAAGCATCGAACCCACCTTGGCGGGTGCGCTGTCGGACGCCTTGGGCTCGACCGTGAACACACCGACGAACGGCTCAGGTTCGGGTGGTTCTACCGGTGGCCATAAGACCGCAGCCCAGTATTTGGCGGAGGCGTCGAGCGATTATGCCCTGGCGCAGAGTTCGTTAACGGCCGGCAATCTCGCGGCCTATCAGAAGTATGTGAATGCGATGTACGCCGCAATCGCCTCTGCAAAGTCGGCACTTTAAATTGTCCAATGCCATCAGGCTCGTTGCGAGGGCTGCTTTGCTTTTGTGAGCAGGGCCGCTCTTTGCTAGAGTTGAATTTCCGCCGCGGGGTGGAGCAGTCTGGTAGCTCGTCGGGCTCATAACCCGAAGGTCGCAGGTTCAAATCCTGCCCCCGCCACCATTAAAGAAGTCCCAGTTATTCGGTCCGAAGGATCAGGTAGCTGGGACTTCGTTTTTTTTGCAGCTACCTAGTCGGCACTATAGAAATGGTCGTACCTCGACGCGACGATGACAGGCTCGTGACCCGTCAGACGCCAGAGCGATTGCGGTGGCGTGGTCGGGGACATCAATAATCCAAAAACCAGCGACGTAGTCACTCGTGGTGACGTAGGGAGCCTCGGTGACGAGACCGACGCCATCGCGATTATCAATAGTGGTCGCCGTAGTGGGGTGACCCAGCCCAGCCGCCAGAATCCAGAAACCGGCTGCGACGAGTCTCTCATTGAACGCGTCGATGGCGCGCATCTCGTCGCCAGTGGCAGATCCGGTGGCTGAGTCAATTACGGAAAGCATGAACTTCACATGTTCATTTTGTCAGAGTTTCCCTACTGCCGGTTCGGCTACATCGCGTTGTCGAATTTACCGAACTTTTCATCACACTTTCGCAAGAGTTAATGGGTCATTGGTGCGAGACCTACTAATTCTCCCTGTCAATGTTATTGTTTGAAAAATTCGTTGAAAGAGCTCGATTGCCATGGATCGTCCGGTACGTGCACAGTTTTTCAAGTCGACGCTTGTGGGGGCCTTGGTTGTTGCAGGCTCGCTGCTCGCCACCTCCCCTATGGCGGGAGCGCTTACCCCCTCGTCGGTCAGCATCTCCAATCTCCCGAGTTCGGGAATTTTCAATGGATCTTTCACCCCGACGGTGTCGACGGACGCCGACGGCGCAACCAGCGTCACCAGTTCGACCACCTCGATCT
>Ga0136642_1000026_pt1 | contig 96260 bp, 78 predicted proteins | sample LowCatLa1302831Y_FD_115313 | JGI IMG/M metagenome (GOLD analysis project Ga0136642, IMG submission 115313) | Freshwater microbial communities from Lower Cathedral Lake, Yosemite National Park, California, USA - 13028-31Y | ecosystem: Environmental > Aquatic > Freshwater > Lake ... | reverse complement strand
TCGTCCAACACACTTACCCGCACTTTACAGGCGTCGTGGATCTTCTTGGCGTAGACCTTGCCGTAGTTACCCGGAACTTCCATGCCGACCTCTGGTGTGATGTCGCGCTCGGCGAATCCAACCGAGGTGCCCGGTTGCACGACAGGCGCCGCCCAAAGGGCGACGGAGGAAGCCAGGAACAGCAGGACCTGGCGGAAACCGAGTCGGGAAGAACTCATAGGGGTATGAGTAGGTATGCGGGGGAAAGGTTCCCGGGACAAGCCCGATGGGCACGGGTCGGGACAGCGTCACGATATAGCTGTCTTTAAGGTAGGGCTGAACGGCCTCGGTCAGCCGCGGTTGAGCGGGCCGCTCGACCCTACCCCAAACAACCCTAGGGCAGCACGCGGTGCTGGCCCCTACCCCATTTCACTCGTGGAACCTGATTCGCGGCTTAGGGCCGTCTTTCGCCTTTGGAAGTCGCTCCGGATCAGCGAGCGAGGCTCCGGACTGAAGCTCGGACTTACCCTTCCACGCCCGCTCAAAGCCTGTACTGGCGAGACGCACCGCATCGCGACCGAGTTTATGATTCAAGGCATCGACGGCTTTCATCAAACGATCTTTTGTCGGATCAATCTCTCCGCCCATACCTGGCAACGAGGGCTGCACCGTGTCGGCCGGGGTCAGGCCGTGGAGCATCACCCCTGCCCGCTTATACATATAACCATCGCGACGGATGCGGGTGAGTGCTCGGGCAGCCGCGGCGCAAATGGCTCGGGCATCGTCGGTCGGCGGATCGAGCGGCTCCATCTCATCGCCGCGATACTGCTCATGATCGATGCGATGCTGGTTCGTGCGGATGAAGACCACGATCGACGAAGCGATGAGTCCGTCTTCACGCAGTTTCTCCGCCGCGCGGGCCGCGTGCGAAGCGATGGCTTCGGAGAGCTCATGCGCATCGGTGATGGGACGTCCGAAGGAACGCGATACCAGCACGCTCTTCCGCGGGCCAGCGTCCTCGACGATGTCATGGCAGGAGATACCACGCAGCTCGAGAGCGAGACGTTCACCGACCACGCCGGCGATGCGACGGACAAAACCCGGATCAGCCTCCGCGAGATCGATCGCCGAAAGGATACCATGGGAGCGCAGGCGTGACGCCAGGCCGGGGCCGACGCCCCAGACATCTTCCGCTTCGACGCCGCGCAGGAAGGCCGTCCGCCCAGCGGGGACCGCCGGCACCACGATGACGCCGCCACTGGCCTTCTCGCCCTTGGCACGTTCATTAGCCAGTTTGCACAATACCTTCGTCTGAGCCATCCCCAGCGAGATTGGGATACCGGTGCGTTGCAGCACATCGGCCCGAATGCGGAGCCCTAAGGCCAGCGCATCCGCATCGGGCATGTCGGGAAAACCCAAGAAAGCCTCATCGACGGAATACACCTCGAGGTCACGGGCCTGCTCGGCCAGAGCCGCCATCACCCGTTCGGAGAATTCTCCGTAGACGGCAAAGTTTGATGAGAAGATACGAATGCCATGCGCCTCGCAGGTGCGGCGCACTTCAAAATATGGCGCCCCCATGGGGATACCTAACGCTTTTGATTCCGAAGAACGCGCGACCACGCAGCCGTCATTATTCGAGAGCACCACGATGGGCACCCCGATCAGCGAAGGGTCGAGGGCACGCTCGCAAGAGGCGTAGAAATTATTACAATCAGCAAGGGCTCGCAACATGGCGTCAGCAGCGGCGCACGACGGCGACCACTGTTCCCCAGATACGGCATTCAGGAGTGAAAGGCAATGACCAGCCAGGCCAGCGCGGGCTATCGGCCCGCAGACGCCAAGCCCCAGTGCTGTCACGCTCAAGGTGCTTCACCGTGAACTCACCGCCGACTTCGGCGACGACAATGGTCCCTGGACGAGGCGCGACCGCCTTATCGACGACGATCAGATCACCCGTCATGATACCCGCACCCGACATCGAATCGCCATCCACGCGCAGAAAGAACGTCGAGATCGGGTTGCGCACCAAATGTTCATTCAGGTCGAGCCGCCGCTCCATGTGGTCATCCGCGGGAGAGGGAAAGCCGGCCGCAGCCCGACTCTCCAGCAACGGCAAGGCCAGTGGCCGACGGTCTTCGAACCCCTGCAATGTAAGCATATCCAGCATAGAGTGAACGGATGTTCACTTATCAGGGAAAGGCTTCAAGGAGAATCTCCCGGAAACGGACGCGATTCGCGTCCGTTCGCAGGCTGACGAAGAAGTCGATGCGCTTGGCGATTGTATGGCCTCACGGGTCGGCGGATGCGATATCATCGCATCGCTACCCCAACAAAAAGGCCTGCGTCTCGCGACACAGGCCTTCGGGACGAACTGAGACCTCGGCTTACGAGGCGGTCAGCGCGGTGACTTCGGCACGCACCTTCTCGGCCAGAGCGGTTGAGAGGTAGCGTTCGCTCGGGGAGCAGGCGATCGTGACGATGCGCTTGCCGGCGTATTCGGGACGCTTGGCCAGCTGGAGAGCGGCCCAGATGTTGGCGCCGGCGGAGATACCGACCGCGAGGCCTTCGCGGATGGAGACTTCCTGGGCCATGGCGAAAGCATCCTCGTTCGTGACCAAGATGACTTCATCGATCAGGGAAATGTCGCAGTTCTTCGGAACGAAGCCGGCGCCGATACCCTGGATCTTATGAGGAGCAGGCTGGACGGGCTGGCCGGCCATGGTCTGCGTGATGACCGGAGAAGCGGCGGGCTCGACGGCGATCGCACGGAACTTCGGATTCTTGCCCTTGATAACGGAAGCGATGCCGGTGATGGTACCGCCCGTGCCGACGCCGGAGACGATGGCGTCGACCTTACCTTCGGTATCGTCCCAGATTTCGACCGCGGTGGTACGACGATGCACTTCAGGGTTAGCCGGGTTGTCGAACTGCATCGGCATGAAAGCGTTCGCACCGATCTCGTCGCGGAGCTGCGTCGCACGCTCGATGGCGCCGCGCATGCCCTTCGCACCAGGAGTCAGCACGATTTCCGCGCCAAGGAGGCGAAGGAGTACGCGACGTTCGACGGACATGGTCTCGGGCATCGTGAGGATGCAGCGGTAGCCGCGAGCGGCGGCCACAAAGGCCAAGGCGATACCCGTGTTGCCAGAAGTGGGCTCAACGATGGTGCCGCCCGGCTTAAGGCGGCCATCACGCTCGGCGGCGTCGATCATCGCGCGACCAATACGGTCTTTGACGCTCGAGAGCGGGTTGAAGAATTCAAGCTTCACGAGGACTTCGGCATGAAGACCTTCGGTGACCTTGTTCAGTCGCACGAGGGGCGTGTGACCAATGGTGTCGAGAACGCTGTTATAGATGGCCATGGGGTTTAATGATGAGTAATTAAGTAATGTTAAATAGATTTTCGAAGGATCCTCTGCAATAAAAAACCCGGCGGACCGGGTTCACAACCAACTTAATACCGACGCTTGGGAGGGGGACCGGGAGGACGGGGAGCAGTATCACGGAGACGGAAGATAATGCGGGCCGTGGTCAGATCTGAAGGGGTCATTTCGACCTTAACCCGATCGCCAGGATTAATGCGGATGAAGTTCTTGCGGAGTCGGCCAGAAATCCGGCCCAGCACGACGTGCTTATTGGGGAGCTCGATCCGGAACATGGTGCCAGGAAGCACTTGTAGGATTTTGCCTTCTAATTCGATAACGGGTTCTTCAGCCATGCCTTGTAGCCCGCAGTCCATGCCCAACGGATGGGGGAGTCAATCACCGTAGTAGGCCCTGCTCCCCTCTTGCCACCACGTCTTAGGCGGTAATTCTCGCCGCATGGAAGGAGACGCACCCACCCCCCGGCCCGGACTCATTTGCCCGTTCGAGAAGATGCGTCCCTCGCAACTCAACCGGGACGATGCCTTCTACATGGCGCTGGCCTACAACTTGGCGGTAGATGCTTGGCGCATAGATGAAGTGCCGATCGGAGCCATCATCGAGCGCGGCGGCGAAATTATCGCGGCGGCCCACAATGAGGTCGAACGGGCCAATGACCCGACCGCGCACGCTGAGATGCTCGCCATCACCCAAGCCGCGAAGAAGATCGGAGACTGGCGCCTCAACGAGTGCACGCTGTACGTCACCAAGGAACCCTGCCCGATGTGCTCCGGGGCTACCATCATGAGTCGACTGGGTCGGGTAGTCTACGCATGGGGTGACCCTAAGATGGGCTGTATGGGCGGGGCGACTGAGCTCCATGCCTTGCCTAAGCTCAATCATCGCGTCCAGGTCGCCAAAGGCGTACTCGAGGATCCTTGTCGCGAAATCCTCCAGGCCTATTTCAACATGAAGCGGGGCCGTGATTCCTCCACCCCGGCTTGACCCCCGTCGGAATTCATCATTCTTACGCCATGGACCGCCGAGACTTCCTTCAGAAATCCTCCCTTGCCGCCGCTGCACTCGCGACCACCTCCCTTTCCGCTGCACCCACTTCCACCAAACACATGAGCTACACCCTCGCCCCCCTTCCCTATCCTCACGCCGCCCTCGAGCCGCACATCGATCAAGCGACGATGGAAATCCACCACGGCAAGCACCACAATGCTTACGTGACGAACGTGAACGCCGCCCTCGCCAAGGAAGCTGGCTTCAGCGCCCCGGCCGAAGTCGAAGCCCTCATCGCCGACCTTTCCAAGGTTCCTGAGTCGATCCGCACCGCCGTCCGCAACAATGCTGGCGGCCACGCTAACCACACCTTCTTCTGGAACATCATTTCCCCTAACGGTGGCGGCGAACCCGTCGGTGCCCTCGGTGCCGCCATCCAGAGCACCTTCGGCGGTCTCGAAGGCGAAAAGGGTCTCAAGGCTGCCTTCAAGGCCGCTGCGACCACTCGCTTCGGCTCCGGCTGGGCCTGGCTTATCGTCAAGGCCGACAAGTCTCTCGCCGTGGTTTCAACCCCTAACCAGGACAGCCCTCTCATGAAAGGCGTCGTGGATACCAACGGCACCCCGGTGCTCGCCTTGGACGTTTGGGAACACGCGTATTACCTGAAGTATCAGAACCGCCGCCCAGACTACGTGGATGCTTTCTGGAAAATTGTTGATTGGAAGAAGGCCGACGCAATCTACACCAAGGCGACCGCCTAAGTTTAGAGCTCTAATCCTCCCTAAAAGAAGCGGCCACCCGGCCGCTTCTTTGTTTGGCACATCTCCGATGGTGTGCTGTCTTATCGTTACCCCGATGCGATTCCTCCCGCTCCTCCTCCTGGCCTTCGCGACTTCCGCCGGCGCCGCCGAAACCGTCCTTCCGCTCTGGCCCGAAGGCGTCCCGGGCAAGCGCGTCGCGCCGTCCAAGTCGGTCCTCGATCGCATCGGCGCAAAGGGCAGCTACGCCGGCCACGAGACCTTCATCAATGAGCCTTCGATCACAGTCTACCCGGCCGCCAATCCGAACGGCGCGGCGGTCATCGTCTGCCCAGGCGGCGGCTACTGGTTCCTTTCGACGAAGAACGAAGGCAGCGGCGTCTGCGAATGGCTCAACAGCATCGGCGTCACGGGCATCCTACTCCGCTACCGCACGCCGACGGCGGATGAGACCTTGCCGCATGACTATCCCGTGCAGGACCTCCAGCGCTCGCTCGGCCTCGTCCGCGCCCACGCCAAGGAATGGAACATCGACCCGAAGCGCGTCGGCGTAATCGGTTTCTCCGCGGGCGCCAACCTCGTCGGCCATGCCTCGTGGGATCGCACTCCCCGCACGTACGAACAAAAGCCCGGCGTCGACGACCCGCGTGGCCCTGACTTCGCGATCTTCGTCTACGGCGGCGGCTTCCTCGAGAAGGAGGATAAGACCAAATTCCGCGAAGGTTTCTCCGTTCCCGCCGACGCCCCGCCCTGCTTCTTCGCGGTCGCCCATAACGACGGTGCCAACCCGCTCGAAGCCGCTAAGCTCTACATCGAGTACAAGCGCCAGAACATCCAAGCCGAGATCCACGTCTACTCCAAGGGAGGCCACGGCTTCGGCACGCGCCAGACCAAGATGCCGGTCGACGGCTGGACCAAGGTCGCCGGCGAATGGATGGCTTCCGAAGGTTACTTCAAAGCCGTCAAATAAGCTGATGCGCACCCTTCTCACCCTGCTGACTTTCACCACGTTCCTCTCCGCCCAGACCCTCGTAGGGGACGGGCAGGCCGACGACACCGCCGCGCTCCAGCAGCTCGTCAATAGCCAGGGTTCGGTCCGCCTCCCGAAGGGCCGCTACCGCCTGACGAAGACGGTCACGGTCGACTTGGCCAAAACGGGTTTCGCCGCGATCACCAGCGACGGTACCGCGCAAATCATTATGGCGGGATTCGGCCCGGCCTTGCATTTCGTCGGCACGCATGGCAAGTCGGCTGACCCCTGGAACTTCAAGCCACAGGTCTGGCAGAACGAGCGTGCGCCTTCCGTCGCGGGCATCGAGATTGTCGGCACCCACGCTGAAGCGGACGGCATCGAGGCAACGGGCGTGATGCAGCTCACGGTTGAGCACGTCCTCATCCGCGAATGCCGTCACGCGATTCACCTCACCAAGTCGAATCGGAACATCATCATCAGCGCCTCCAACCTCTACAATAACTCGGGAATCGGCGTCTTCTATGATAACGTGAACCTGCATCAGTCGAACATCATCGGAACCCATATTAGTTACAATCACGGCGGCGGCGTCGTCTCGCGTGGCGGCAATGTCCGCAATGTCCAAATTGGTACCTGCGATATCGAATATAACCATGACGCGAAGGGCCCACCCGCAGCTAATGTGGAACTGGACTCCCGGGGGGGCTCCATCGGCGAAGTCACCATCACCGGGTGCACATTACAACACACCCATACCGCGGCCGATTCGGCTAATATTCGGATCGTCGGTGCCGGTAATGATACCAGCCTCATCCGGCGGGGCGGCAAGGAGCACACCCAGGAAGGCAATGTGACCATCACCGGCAACGTCTTTAGCGACGTGCAGGTCAACGTTGAGATCAAACACGCCCGCGGGGTCACGATTTCAGCCAACACCTTCTGGGAGGGCTTTAGCCACGACCTATTAATTGAAGATAGCTCCAATATCGTAGTCACGGGCAACAACTTCGACCGCAACCCACGCTACCTCGTCAACGGATACAACCTCGCCGAGAAGAATGGTGTGGTGATCAGCCGCACCGAAGACTCAAGCTTCACGGGGAATATCGTCTCCGGCGTCTGGAAGAAAGATGCCGCCGTCGACATCAGGGAGTGCCGTCGCCTGCAAGTTACCAATAACAGCGTGCTCGATTCGGACGGCATCGCCCTGCGACTGACCAACACCAAGCAAAGCGTCATTAGCGGCAACCTTCTGCGTGACGACCGACCGACAGATAAGCGTAGCCCCGCCACCTCACTTGAAGTCAGCGGGGACGATAACCTTATCGGCCAAAATCAACTGAGCCGGAAGTAACTTAGGCTCCGCCGCGACGGATTTCAGAACCCGAGAAGCGAATCGATACACGCCAGACCTTCTTGACGCGGGTGATCACCTTGCCCGTACCGGCCACGATGGTCTCGGGGATTTCGATCCGGTGCTGATCGACCACGGCATGGAAACCGCGCTCAGAGAAGATATCGATGAACATCGAGATCGCCAGGGTGTCGTCGAAGACCGTGGTCTCGATATTAACGTGAGCCTGACCGGAAATTGCGTGCGCCTTGATAATCGGCAGGAACTTTCCTTGGATCAAATCGATGACCTGACGGAAAGTCTCGGCGTTGCGATCAGCATAGTCATCTAGGCGACGGACGAGATCCTGACGGGCATGTTCGACGATCTGGGAGGCCAGCGGAATCGGTGAAATTAAGTCGTAAGTCTCTTCCGATAGCTCGAGGGAACTCTGGTACTGCAATTCCTTGATGATGCGGGCCTGCACCTCGGAAAGCGTCCCTTGAGCGTTGATGAAATGGTAATGGAAAATGTCGCGGAGAGACTGGAGCGGCTCGTAGGTGCGCTCCTTGAAGACGCGGTAACGATTACGGGCGGCATCTGGCGTAAGGTCCGTCTTGCGTACTTCGGCCAGGGGGCCGCCATCGCGTTGGGCTTTCTCATTTTGCGCCAAGGCTTCTTGGCCGCGCTTCAGCTGACGGCGGACGGATTCATTCTCATCGACGAACAGGACGAGGATGTGGAAGTGGGGCTTCGGAAAACGAATACCCTCGACCGAGCCCCGGAACTCCGTGCGGAGATCATTGAGCTTCGTGAAGAGGTGCTTGAGACACTCCACCTGGACCATCGAGCGGGGGAAGCCGTCAACAATCGCCCCGCTGATATATTCTGGGGCAAGCAACTTGCGGAAAAGAATCTCCACCACTTCGCGATCGCCCACGAGCATACCGGCATCGATGCGCTTCTTGGCTTCCGGACTAGAGAGAAGGTCACTAACCACAATCGGGTCGGCACCGTAATCCCGGTACTGCAGGATGAATGCCGTGTTCGTTCCCTTGCCGGCGCCGGGGGCGCCGTTTAGCCAAAAAATCTCGCGCGGGAAAGCTAGCTTATCGCGACCAAATTCGCGCTCTAGACTGGACCAGACCGAATCAAAGATAATTTGGCCGTCCTTGACCTCAAGGTCACTGATGCCAGGGCTGGCGGGTCTATTCGGAGTGTCTCCCATAGGGGTAAGCATTAAGCCTTAAAAACACCGTCGCTCTCCTGCGAGGTAAAAAAGTCCAAACTGACTCCAAAACCCTCCAATTACTTGAGGCCGCCCTTGGTCTGCACGCTATCCGAACCCGGCTTAATCGTGGGTAGTCCAGGGTCATCCGAACGATTCCGGCGGAACTGAAAGCGGTTGATGTCCTGCATCGAAAGTTGATCCACCGTCTTAGGGTTAGGATTCAGGACACCCTGTAATGAAGATTTCACCCCAGTGTAGCGGTCATTGGTTTCCACCCCCATGCGATACTCCCACGCCTTGACTTCAGCTTTTGACCCATTGACGGCAGCAGTCGTGCGGTCGATGGATTTCACCTGCACCATGTCCTTTGTCTGCACGGGCGCACCGAGGGTATCCTCCAATGTGATGTCGGATTTCTTTCGGCCAAAGGTATCATACCGGCCATGCCAGCTATCGAGTGTCACCAGATTATTGCGCGAGTAGACCTGATCTTTGCCGAGCGGAGCCATGGTGGTATCAAAACGCTTCTCGGAAGCGTCGCTGGTCTTGCCGACTTTCCGGAGTGCGGAATTGAAGTCTACACTGCCATCCACGTTCTTAGCACCCTGCCCCTCCATCGAAAAGGGAAGTTTGCGCCCATCCGCCGTTAACATCTCCTGCTTCGCTGCCGCCGGAGCTGGCACCGGAGCGGAAGGGGCGGAAGCGGAGTTACGCGACTCTGTGGACTGCTGGGCAGACGGATTCGGACGTGCCGGCATCGAACCGTCCATCGGTCGACCATCGGCATCATAGCGTAAGACTTGCACGCCCCCATCGATGCCACCCTCAACCGTAATCACCGTACCTGCCTTCTTGGCACCTGCTGGCAAAGTGGCCGCCGACGCCGCAAAGAGCTGGAAGAGGCAGGCGACGTAAATGGAGACACGAAGGGGCAAGACTCCAAAGATGAGCCTTTGCCCCGAAACCTCAACCCCTTCTTATCGAGGAATGGGGTGTGATTTTGTCTTCCAAATCAGCTTAGCGTAATCCGCAATAGATCGATCTGAGGAGAATTTGGCGCAGCGAGCGACATTACGAATAGCCATGGCCGCCCAGCGTCGACGGTCAAGGAAGGCCTTATCGACCTTAGCCTGGGCATCGACGTAGCTACGGAAGTCCGCCAAGACGAGGTAGGGGTCGCCACCGGAAGTCAGTGAATCAACGACCGGCGACAGGGCACCCGCCTGCTCTGGCGTGAAGGTATCGGAGCAAAGCCAATCCAAGAGTCCAGCCAGTTCCGGATCGGCGGCCAGCACGTCACGCGGGTTATAGCCCTGCACCCAGAGAGCTTCGACCTCTTCCACCTGTAGACCAAAGATGAAAATGTTTTCCGAACCAACTTCTTCAGCGATTTCGACATTCGCACCGTCCAAAGTACCAATGGTCACCGCACCGTTGAGGGCGAGTTTCATGTTGCCCGTGCCGGAAGCCTCCTTGCCAGCGGTGGAAATCTGCTCCGAAAGATCGGCCGCAGGGATAATGCGCTCCGCTAGGGAGACGCGATAATCAGGCAAGAACACCACCTTCAGGAGACCACCAACACGTTCATCCGAATTGATGACATCCCCCACCCGATTAATCGCATGGATGATGTGCTTCGCGAGGGCGTAACCCGGGGCCGCCTTCGCACCAAAGATGCATACACGTGGCGTGAAGTGACCATTCGGCTCGTTCAGAATCCGACGGTAAAGGTAGAGGATGTGAAGCAGGTTCAGATGCTGCCGCTTGTACTCGTGCAGACGTTTAATCTGGACGTCGAACAACGCATCGGGCGACACCTCCACGCCTACGAGTTCCTTGACGCGAGTCGCTAGTCGAATCTTGTTCTCACGTTTAATAGCCAGGAATCGCTCCTGGAAAGCTGGGCGATCCGCTAAGGCATCTAACTTTCGAAGGCGACCTAGGTCGGCCTCCCACCCAGCTCCCGCGACTTCATCACAAAGCAGACCGAGAGATGGATTACATCCGCGCACCCAGCGTCGAGGGGTAACCCCATTGGTCACATTGACGAACTTGCCCTTCCAGAGCTCGTTGAACCCAGGGAATAAGTGAGCACGAATCAGGCGGGTGTGAAGTTCGGCCACACCATTGACGTGGTGTGAACCCACGACGGCAAGGTGGGCCATGCGAATACGCTTCGGGGAACCTTCCTGAATAATGGAAAGTTCGGTCTTGCGGGCATCATCCCCAGGCCAATGGCGATCGACCTCCTCAAGGTGACGACGATTGATCTCGTAGATGATTTCCAGATGACGCGGCAGGACCTTCTCGAAAAGCGGGACCGACCAAGTCTCCAGGGCTTCCGGCAATAGGGTGTGATTGGTATAGCTAAAGACCTGAGTGCAGAGCGCCCAGGCTTCGTCCCAATTCATCCGCTCTCCATCGACCAGTAAACGCATCAACTCCGCGACCGCAATCGAGGGATGAGTGTCATTAAGCTGAACGGCCGCCTTCGCTGGTAAATTGCTGAAATCAGGATTCAGGCGGCGGTGGCGACGGAGAATATCCTGGAGCGAACACGACACGAAGAAGATCTGCTGAACGAGGCGGAGCTCCTTGCCACTTTCGGTACTATCATTGGGGTAGAGGACCTTGGAGACGATCTCACTGGAGTCGCGCTCGTGGACAGCCTCGACGTAACCGCCGCGATCAAAGGCCCGGAAATCGAATTCCGAGGCGGCCTTAGATTCCCAAAGACGGAGGAAGTTGACGCTGCTGCCCGCGAAGCCGGCGATGGGGATATCCCACGGCACGCCAAGGAGATTACGGGTCTCGACCAATTCAGCAGAATGGTTGCCGCGATCATCCGTGCTGTGCTTGACGCGACCGTAAAGCGGGACGCTGACGCGATAATTCGGACGACGGATCAACCAAGGGTTATTGTTGGCCAGCCAGTTATCGGCGACTTCGACCTGGCGACCCAGAGCGAACGTCTGTCGAAAGAGACCAAATTCATAATGGATGCCATAGCCGATGGCGGGGATGTCCATCGTGGCGAGGGAATCAAGGAAGCAGGCAGCCAGACGGCCAAGGCCACCATTGCCGAGGCCCATATCGGATTCTTCATCCGCGACCGTTTCCAGATCCTGACCGAGTTCGGCGAGGGCAGCGGTGGCTACATCCTTGAGCTGGAGGTTAACCAAATTATTTGAGAGCACGCGCCCCATTAGGTATTCGAGGGAAAGATAATAAACGCGGCGGACATTCTTGCTGGCGTGCTGGGCCTGGGTGTCGATGTAGCGCTCCAGCATCTGATCCCGGGCGGCCATGCAGGTGGCCATCCACCAGTCGTTGCGAGTGGCCGTCACTCGATCGCGAGCGAAGGTGCTCTTTAGGTGCCGAAGAATAGCATCACGGAAGGCAGCAATCGGTCCCTCTTCTTGCCGCGGCTTCTGCTTTACCTGCGGCACTGGCTTGCGCGCCTTGGGTGCCTTGGTGGACTTCTTCACGGTCTTCTTCTTTTTCGGCATAATCGTCGTTGAGGACATTCTACCTTAAGCCACAAGCGAGCCAAAACCGCGTCAGCCCTGTGCCATCTCTCTCAACTTGCTCAAATCCAGCTTGCCCGTGCCTAAAATCGGGATGACGGGCACTTTCTTAAACACCTTAGGAATCCAGAGATTGGCAAGGCCTTCGGCGACCAAGCCGTTCCGAACAGCCTCGAGATCGATATCATCGACATGAAAAACGACCAGCTGCTCACCTTTTGCCGCGTCCGGGGCGCTCCCGACTGCAACTTTTACCTCAAGTGAGGAAATTAAGCCGAGCACCTTCCGCAAAGCATCTTCCACCGCACCGTGAGGGACCATCTCGCCACCGATTTTAGAAAATCTAGAAAGCCGGCCAGCAAGGTGCAGGAAGCCATCATCATCCATTCGGCCGAGATCACCGGTGCGATACCAACCATCGGGCGTCATCGCCTTAGCGGTCTGCTGGGAGTCTAGATACCCCATGAAAATATTAGCCCCACGCACTTCCAACAAACCTACTTGACCGTAAGGGAGTGACTCTTCGGTTACTGGATCTAGGAAGCGGATGGCGATTCCAATGACAGGTCGACCAACCGACCCCCGGACGTTGCCCACCCAAACCCCATTGGGGGCCTCTTCGGGGTCGGAATGGTCCGGAACGTTCACCGAGAGTACCGGGCTGGTTTCCGTGATGCCATACCCTTCAAGAATTGGGGTTTCGAGTTTATCCAGGAAAGCATCCACGAGGTCGGCCGGACATTTCTCGGCTCCCACGACAGCCCACTCGAGCGTCGCAAAATCTGCAGCGGTTCCACGTTTCACGTAAGGTCGCAGGAATGTGGGAGTACCCACCACAGCGGTCACTTTCTCTTCGCGGATGGCTTTCACCGCTGCCGCCGAATCCAGAGGCGAGGGCAAGGTCACCAAGCGAGGTGAGCGCGAAAGGCAATACCAGAGGCCAATGGTAAAGCCAAAGCTATGGAACACCGGCAAACTACTTAAGAAGACGCCCTCCTCGGGCAGGATTTCCGCATTCTCAATCTGACGGAGGTTCGCCAAAAGATTACGGTGCGACAAGCGAACGCCCTTAGGCTGTCCTGAACTCCCACTCGTAAAGAGCAAAGCGGCCTCCAATTCCCCGCCGTGCTTGGGCAGCCCCATGCAGAGAGGGACAAGCACCCGGGGTAGGCCACGAATTAGCATCGTCCGCCATGCGAGATTAAAACGGGAGTGCGAGGTGAGGAAATCAGCGACATCAATCACATGGTCACCCCAAGGGAAATCAGGGGAGCGCTCAGACAGCTTCGATCGGAATGCCCCTGCGGTGATGAGGAGATCGACCTCGGCCCGACGTAAACAGGATTCTGCCTGCTCCCGACCTAGCGAAAAGTTGAGGTTTACGGGGACCTTATCAGCCAACAGACAGCCCAGATTCGCGACGACCGCGGAGACCCCTGGCGGCAAGACGATAGCAATACGTTTCGAGGTAGTGCGCCGACGTAATTCACCGGCGAAGGCCCAGCTGAGCGCCAATAACTCCGAAGCCTTAAACTCTTGGCGACCCGAAGCTAGATCGACCAATGCTACGGAGTGTCCCTTCAGAAGTAACCCACGCACCATCTCGCGGCTCAGGTGGCGTTCCAGCGAAGGTCGCATTTCAAAGGCCTCGGCCGATAACTCCAGCAAGCGTAAGCGCGTGTGATCGGTCTCCGCTGCCGGATAAGCCTTCCCAATGACCACGCCAATGGGTCGCGGGAAGTGTTGCGGCAATTTCCAGAAGAACTTACCGCCACTGAAACTAAGAAAAGAGCCCCACATGCCATCGATGGCCATCGGTACAATCATCGCCTCGCCGCGCCGGGCGATTAATTCAAAACCTTTACGCAACTGCATGAGGCTACCATTACGGGTTAAGCTGCCTTCTGGAAAAATGCACACTACCTCGCCGCGCTTCAGGGCATCGGCTGCCTTCAAGATGGCGTCCTTGGCCTTAGTTTCCGAAACAGGAATCGTACCCATCATCCGGCACATAAAGCCCAGAAACCTCTGGCGCTCGAAACCCTCCCAAGAGAGGAAGCGAACCGGACGACGAGAAAGTACGCCCACTACCAAGACATCGGCATAGGCAACGTGGTTCGAGAGAAGTAAAACGGGGCCCTCAAGTGGGATGTTCTCAACCCCCCGGGCATTGATCCGGTAAAAACATCGCAGAATCAGCAGGCAGAAGGTCTGCATGGCGCAATAACCGAAGGACATCGAAGGATGGCGACGGGGAGCCCGCCAGGCCAGCGTGAGCAGAAAGATAATAGGCGGAGTGCAGACGACACACAGCAAAATCCACACGAGAACGTTAAGAAGAGGCACGGGCCGAGACTGCGAGGGGTAATTAATTGTGCAAGCAGAGTCTCCCACGCACCTCTTTCGGGATTGACCCCCCTCGGACGGTGCTTGCCCTATATATGCCCTGATGCGCGACTACGTCCTCAGACGGTTGCTGCTTGTCCCACTTACCTTCGTGGGCATTACCCTAGTAGCATTCTCCTTTACTCGCTTCGTCCCAGGTGGACCGATCGAACAAGCCCTCGCCGAACGTCAACAAGCCGACCGCAAGCGCAGTTCCGCCGCCCGCCCGTCTGGGCCAGCCTCGCCCGAAGAACTCGATAACCTCAAACGCCGTTACGGCTTCGACCGACCGATGCTCGAAGCCTACGCCATCTGGCTGGGCGCCCTGCCTGGCCCAGCCGACTGGACGACGGTCCGCCTAGATAAGGAAGGTAAGGCCGAAGCCGAAGTCGCCGATGACCTCAATCCAGGGAAGTCCTTTAAACTCCAAGTCGCCCAGAAGAATAAAGCCCTGAGCGTCGCCCCCGCTGAAGGCCAGCCGCGAACAAACTGGCACGCTAAACTCGCCCCCCTGCCCGATGACCCAGACAAGGCGGTGCGCGTCCTTGTTTACCGCAACGCCTACTCTGGCCTACTGCAAGGTCAGTTGGGCGACTCCACCGGAAGCGACAAGCCTGTCTGGAACGAGATTAAATCACGCCTGCCGATTTCCGCTTGGTTCGGCGGGTGGTCGCTATTCCTGGCCTATGCGATCTCCATCCCGCTCGGTGTGGCGAAAGCACTGCGACGGGATGGCTGGCTTGATCGACTATCTTCGCAGGTGCTCTTCATCCTTTATTCCATCCCTGGCTTCATCCTCGCGGTGGCGATGCTCCAGTTCCTTTGCTTTAAGATGGGCTGGTTCCCCACAAAGGGATTCGATTGGGCGCACCTTAGCTGGGCGGGCCGCTTTCACCACACGGTTGTACCGTTAGCCTGCGAGATGGTGGGTGCTTTCACGGCCCTCACCCTTTTCACCCGTAACGGACTACTCGACAATCTAGCGGCAGATTATGTGCGGACAGCCAAAGCCAAAGGCCTGAGCCACCTGCGCATCGTCTTCGTCCATGCCCTCCGCAATTCACTCATCCCGCTGGCGGCGACCTTCGGAGGTAATCTCGGCTTCTTTCTTACAGGCTCCTTCCTCATCGAAGTCACCTTCAATATCCCTGGGCTGGGCCTACTCGGTTATGACTCACTCGTCCACCGTGACTTCCCCATCTTTCTTGGACTCCTCACCCTTTCGAGCATCGCCATGCTGTTAGGCAACATCGTCTCCGACCTCTGCGTCGCCGCCGTCGACCCGCGTATCCGGTTCGATAAAAAGGCATGACCCTCATCGACCCGATTACCCGCCGGCGTTTCGAGCGCTTCCGTGCCAACCGGATGGGTTGGTGGTCACTCATCACCTTCATCACCTTAGCCGTGCTGACCGTGCTGGGTCCACTGCTCGTGGGGAAAAGACCCGTCGTCATGCGTATCGACGATCAACTGCGTTTCCCGGTTTTTGCGGGCTTTATCTCCGGCAAGGAACTGGGCCTCCGATCCATCGCGGAACCTAACTATCGTCTACTGTCCCTTGATCTCCAAGCCACGAAGCGCGGCTGGCTGGTAATGCCCATCGTGCCCTTTGCTCCAGACGAAGTCTGCGAAGTCGCTCCGATGGTTCAACGAGACGGCCAGGGCAACTGGTCTGACCCACGGGGCATTATCGCTGAGGGGCGGATTTTTAGCCTTAATCCTGACGGCTCTCGCCGCCAAATCTGGTCAGTCGCCAACGGCCACCTCAACGGAGATGCTCGGCTCATGGAAAACGGCAGCGGCGTGGCTCGGGCCAAGCTTACGGCCGACAAAGTCACCTTAAGTATTCCGGCTAGCCGCCAAATCGACTGGCAGCCACGCGGGCCCCTCTTCACCTTAATTCCCTCCCCCTGCCCGCCCGGGCTAGATGGACATTGGTTAGGCACAGATGAATCGGGCCATGACATGGTCGCCCGACTCTTTGGCGGCTTCCGAATCCTTCTACTCGCCGCCCTGATTTACCTACCTTGTGTATATGCCGTCGGCTTAATCCTCGGCGCCTCGATGGGCTATTTCGGCGGCTGGTTCGATATGTTCTGGCAGCGGGCCATGGAGATCTGGTCCAACATTCCCTTCCTCTATGCGGTCATCTTCTTGGCCAGCCTCCTCGAACCATCGTTAGCGGTGCTCATCCTCATTCTCGTGGCGTTCTCCTGGATTGGTCTCGCCCAGCAGTTACGGGCCTCTGCGTATCAAGTCTCCGCTCGCGATTACGTAACCGCCTCAAAGTCGTTAGGCGCCGGCCATGCTCGCATCATTTGGCGACACATCCTGCCGAATTGCGCGACCGTCATCCTGACCACCCTGCCCTTCAGCTTACACGGACTCGTCTTCTCCCTCTCCGCACTCGATTACCTAGGTTTCGGCCTCCCGCCCACAGAGCCATCGTGGGGTGACCTCTTACACCAAGCCAAAGAGAACTGGAACGCGTGGTGGATTCTCGGCCCCTCCCTGTTCTGCCTCGTCGGTACGATGATCATGATCAATTCCGTCGGCGAAGCACTTCAAGATGCCTTCGACCTCCGACGTAACCAACAATGAGAACCCTCTGCGCTTTTCTCTTCGCCCTGGCTGTTGCCCAGGCCGAAACCTTCCAGGATCCCAATGCCGCGAAGTATTACGCCGAGCATAAGGAGTTCTTCCGCTTCGCTACTCCGGCCGAGCTGCCCAAAGACCTGGCCTGGCAGGACGGCTCGGGGCAAAAAGAGTTCGCCGACCCTCGGGCATTGCGCGGCGGCATCCTGCGACAGTTTACACCTTCGACACCCCCTACCCTCCGCCGCGTCGGACCCAATGCGAATAATGGCTTCCGCGGCGAACTCTACGACAACAACGACTTCGGTCTCCTGTCCTCTCACCCCAATTCAGATGAGCCTATTCCAGCCTTAGCGACCAGTTGGGCGATGTCCACGGACGGCATGACCGCCTACTTTAAATTAGACCCGAATGCCAAATTCACGGACGGCCAGCCCATCACCGCCGACGATTATTTCTTCGCCTTTTACTTTTACCGTTCACCCTGGATTAACGCTGAATGGTATGTCGATTACTATACCCGCGAATGGGGCGGCATTACCAAGTTCGATAATTACACGATCGCGGTAAAGGCGCCCCGCAAACGCCCGATGCAACTTGAGAACCTGGGCGAACTGCGCCCCATCCCGCGCAATTTCTTCAAGGACTTCGGACCCACCTACGAGAAAACCTATAACGACCGATTCCAGCCCACCACGGGGCCATACTACGTAACAAAGGAAGGCTTTCAACGGGAGAAGTCCGTGACGCTCACCCGCGTAAAAGATTGGTGGGGGGATCATCGTAAATATTACCGCTACCGCTACAACCCAGACACGATTGAGTTCACCGTCATTCGCGAAATCGACAGCGCCTTTGAATCGCTCCTCGCTGGCGAGATTGATTTTATGCCCATCGGTATGCCCCGCTACTGGTACGGCACCAACGAGAAGAAAGCCTATCTCGATGGCTACATCACCAAGGTACAGTTCTTCAACGACATCCCGCGCCCGCCTTACGGTCTTTATATCAACACCCAACGACCCCTGCTGAATGATCGTAACATCCGAATCGGCCTACAGCACGCGACCGACTTCCAGCGCGTCATCGAAGGATTCTATCGCGGGGACTACGAACGTCTCAACCAATTCAGCGAAGGACTCGGTAAGTATACCGACCCGACCATCCGGGCCCGCTTATTCTCCCCCGAACTGGCCCGTGCGGCGTTCGCCAAGGCTGGCTTCATCCAGACTGGCCCGGATGGCATCCTGATGAACACCGCAGGTGAACGCCTCTCCTTCCGTTTGACCTTTGATACCTCTGACCGTCGTAAATACCTAGCCACCCTAGTGGAGTCGGCCCGCCGTTGCGGCCTAGAATACCGACCAGAAACCCTCGAGCATACCACCATGTACCGCAAGGTCATGGAAAAGAACCATGACATCGTCTTTTGGGCCTGGTCCGTCTCCGGCCGCCTGCCAGCGCTCTGGGAATCACACCATGGAGACAACGCCGTCGACAAACTAGCGGACGGAAGAAAAGTACCCAAACGCCAGACGAATAATATCACCGGCATCGACGACCCGGAGCTTTCCGCCCTCATTGATAAATTCCGGGCCGCCACCGAGGAGCCCGAGATGATCAAGCTTTCACTCCAGATGCAGCGCCGGATTCATGACAACGCTGACTTCATTCCTGGCTTCCGAGTGCCAGGTTACCGCATCGCCCATTGGGGCTGGGTGAAATTCCCCGAAGGATTTGACGTCCGATCAGCGGAGGACCCCCAGAGCTATGGGCTATTCTGGTTGGTACCGTCTGAGCGCGACAAAGACCTCAAGGATTTCCGAGCCGGGGTCGTCAGAGGCGCCCCTAAGACCATCATCGAGGACCGTTGGCGAACCGAATGACATGGTTCTTCCTTCCCCTCCCCACACGCCTCACCTAACGTCACTCCCATGTCCGCCGAGCCCCTCCTGAAAGTACAGGACCTCAGCATCACCTTTCATGCGGGTGACCGCGCCAACGTCGTCGCCCAGGATGTCAGTTTTTCCATCGCCGCAGGCGAAGTCCTCGCTGTCGTCGGCGAGTCCGGCTCCGGCAAGTCGGTCTCGGCCTTGGCACTCACTCGCCTGCTTCCTCCCGCCCCGACTTGCACCGTAACTGGCTCGGTCACGCTTGACGGCGTCAACCTACTGGGACTACCCGAGGATCAACTGGCCAAAATTCGTGGCGGCTCCATCGCCTACATCTTCCAGGAGCCAGGCTCATCACTGAATCCTGTCTATACGATTGGGTTCCAAGTCGGCGAAGCGATTACGCTTCATCGCCCGGAAGTTACCGATGTCAAAGCTGAGATCATCCGTGCCCTTCAGGAAGTTCACATCAACGAGCCCGAGCGTGTCGCGAACCAATACCCCCATGAGCTCTCGGGTGGCATGCAGCAGCGGGCGATGATTGCGATGGCCCTCGCCTGCAATCCGCGGCTCCTCGTGGCCGACGAACCGACCACCGCGCTCGACGTCACCATTCAAAAAGAAATCATGGATCTGCTGGCCCGCCTGCGACGAAATCGGGGCATGAGTATCCTCCTGATCACGCATAACTTTGGGATTGTCGCCAACTTCGCCGACCACGTTCAGGTGATGTGGAAGGGACGAATCGTCGAACACGGCCCCGTTAACGAAATCATGAAGAATCAAGCGCATCCCTACACGCGGGCACTCATCGCCTGCATCCCGCGCCTAGGTCAGCGCCGTCGCCGCCTCACCACCTTAACGGACGAATTAAAAGTCTCCCCATGAGCGCCCCCGCCCACCTCCTCGAAGTCCGCGGACTCTCGGTCCACTACCCGGGCCGGGCCCCATGGTTCTGGCAAACCGCTGAACCTAAAAAAGCCGTTGATAACATTTCGTTCGTTGTTCCTAAAGGCAAGACGGTCGGCCTCGTTGGTGAATCTGGCTCGGGTAAGACCACCACTGGCCGGGCCATCGTGAAGTTGGCCCCCATGACGGCCGGAAACATCCTCTACCATGGCGTGGACATCGGCACCCTGTCCAACGCGGAGTTCCTGCCGTGGCGTAAGAAGATTCAGATGATTTTTCAGGATCCCTACAACTCGCTAAACCCGCGGGCTGACATCCTGAGTATTCTCTCCGAGCCGCTCGAGATTCACTTCCCGCAGATGACCGCCAGCGATCGCGAGGCGCGTTGCGCTGAGTTACTGCGGAGTGTGCAGCTCCCCGCCGAACACCTTCGCCGCAACCCCCATGAATTCTCCGGTGGCCAACGTCAGCGCATCGGTATTGCCCGCGCATTAGCCGTGCAGCCAGAACTCATTATCTGCGACGAACCCGTTTCAGCCCTAGACGTCTCCGTCCAGGCAGAAGTCGTCAACCTTCTCCAAGACCTGCAAGAACAACTCGGACTCACCTACCTCTTTATTGCGCATGACCTCGCGGTCGTCGAACACGTTAGCGACCAGATCTTGGTGATGTCGAAGGGTCGCATCGTCGAACAGGGCACGCCGGCGGAGATTCTCGGCAATCCACGCGAAGCGTATACGAAGACCCTACTGGCCGCCGTGCCTCGGTTCTGATGCCCGCGGCAAGCCAGGACCGGTCGTCGTTGCCGATCGACCCAACCACTCGCGGATTGGGCTGGCTACTCATCGGCATGGCGACGCTCGCCACTTGGGATCAATGGGCCATCTGGAGCACTAAAGAGGACTACCGCTTTGGTTACCTCGTGCCGTCTTTTTCTGCCTACGTCCTGTGGGATCGCTGGGATGGTCTTCGTGCCCTCCTCACGGGTAGTCGGTCCCAGCTATCTGCGCCCGCGTCGCGATTCGCACTCCTCTTCGCCCATGCCATGGCCTTCGGCTCTGTCATCATCTTCGCTTTCGGCGTAATTTCGCGCGCCATTTTCGGCACGGGCGTCGGTCCAGCCTTAGCCATCGCGTTCGGCCTTACTGGCACGGCCTTAGCCGTAACCTTTCTCTCTGTACGCGGGCCAGAAGACACCACACCGACGGCTCACTCCCGCTGGCAAGCAGTGGGCTTGATGCTTTTCCCTGCGGGGGTCTGGCTGATTTCCGGCCCCTTCCTCTACCTCGTCGACAATCAGATTAAAAACGCCCTCTTGAGTGACGTCACGGAAATCGTCACAGGTATCATGCGGGCAACTGGCCACAGTATTCTCGTCCGTGGTAATACTTTGGTTTTCCCGAATGGCGACGCGGTGGGCGTAGCCGAAGCCTGCTCCGGCATTCGCTCGCTCTCGGCCTGCGTCTTCGCTGGCTGCTTCTTGGGCTCCGTCGCCATTGAGGGCAGCTTCCCGGGCATTTTGCTACGCCGGGCGGCTATGATTGGCCTGTCCGGACTCACCGCCATTTTGCTCAATATTGGCCGAAACACCTTCCTCACATTACAGGCTCTTAACCACGGCTCGAAATCACTCGACCGTGATTGGAATGGCATCGAGCACGGGCAGGTTGGCTTTTCTGCGTTGGGCACCGTGCACGATCTGGCCGGCAACGTTGCCATGATTGCGTCTCTTGGCATCCTCATTGCCTGCATCCCCTTGCTTAACCGCATCGGCCGCGCTCGCGACCCCCTTTCCTGACCGATGAAAATCCTTTTCGTTACCCCCGAACTTGCACCTTGGTCCAAAGCGGGTGGACTCGGTGATGCAACTGCCGCCCTCGGCAAAGCACTCGCCGCTCTAGGTCATGAAGTCAGGGCGGTAACCCCTCTTTACGGCTCTGTCCCCGGCCGTGAAGGTATGAGTACCTTTATCGAATCGCTCAAAGTAGGCGTCGGCGGCGACCCTTCGAAAGCGGCCTGCCGAGTCCGAACACTCACGGTGGCCAAGGGATTTGATGCTTGGTTCATTGAGCATGAAGATTTTTACGGAAGTCGCGAAATCTACCCGACACGCGAAGACGCCGCAGAGCGGGCAGCGTTCTATGGGCGAGCTGGGCTGGATGCCTGCCTTTCTACCAACTGGATTCCCGACATCGTCCATTGCCACGATTGGACCGCGGGCCTCGTTCCCGTCCTACTCAATACGACGCTGAAGTCATCCGCCCTAGGCCAAAGCGCCTCGGTGATCACCATCCACAATCTTCAGCATCAAGGGCTCTACCCACGTCGAATCATGAACTACCTCGGGTTGCCTGAATTCCTGTGGACCCCCCTGGAGCTCGAGTGCCTGGGAGGCGTTAACTTCCTTAAAGGCGGCATCCTTCATGCGCGCCGCGTGATTACGGTCAGTCCCACCTACGCTCAGGAAATCCTCACGCCAGCCTTTGGTTACGGACTTGATGATGTCGTCCGCCGACGCAGCCGTGATCTGCTAGGCATTCTTAATGGTGTCGATCGCGACGAATGGAATCCCCTGGAGGACAAACATATCGCGAAAGGTTTCTCCGCCAAGGACGTCGGCGGCAAAAGCGCCTGCAAGCAGGCCCTCCTCCGCGAACTGAATCTAGCCACCGACCGCCAACTTCCCGTGTTCGGCGTCGTCTCCCGCCTCTGGGATCAGAAGGGACTCGACCTCGCCTTACAGGTGCTACCCAAATACCTTCGCGATGGCATGATTCAGTTCGTCCTACTCGGTAGCGGGGATGCGGTTTTGGAAAACGAGTTTCGCCGACTCGCGGCGGACTTCCCTGAGCTCTGCGCCGTCCGCATCGGCTACGACAACGGCCTTTCGCATCGCATCGAGGCAGGTAGCGATTTCTTCCTGATGCCCAGCCGATTCGAACCCTGCGGACTTAATCAGATGTATTCCATGGCGTACGGCACCCTTCCCGTCGTGCGAGCGACGGGCGGATTAGCGGACACCGTTTCACCCTGGGATGGCAAGCAAGGCGGGACTGGGATCACCTTCGAACACGCCGACGTCGCAGGTATCGATTGGGCTATCCAGCGCGCCCTGGAACTTTACCAGCAGCCGGAGGCATTCAAAGCTGTGCAGAAAAAAGCCATGGAGAGGGAGTTCAGTTGGTCAAAAGCCGCCACGGGCCACGTTGCGTGTTACCAATCGACGCTTGCCGGTTAACGTGCACGTGAACTCGCTTATATTTAGCCACATCGGTTTAATTTTATTCAGCATTTTGGTTAATTATATCTAAAGAAAGTCTTCGGGATGGGTTTTAGGCACTTTGGCATAAATTTAGCATAAAAGGTGGTGCAATGAAGCACACCACCATCACCCTCCTCACCCTCACCGCTGCCGCGAGCTTTGCTCAGTCGGCGCCCGCCGCTGCCTCGGCGTTCACCACCACCGGCAACCTCGCCCTGACGAGCGACTACGTACTCCGTGGTATCTCCCAGACGGGCGGTAAGCTCGCCATCCAGGGCGGCTTTGACCTGACCAAGACCCCTATCAGCGGCCTGACCGCCGGCGTGTGGGGTTCCAGTCTCACCAACGGCACGGAAGTCGACCTCTATGCTAATTACGGTTTTAAGATCGGCGCCGTCGACATCTCCGTCGGCTATATCGACTACACCTACACCGCTGCGCACAATGGTGGGGAAGCCAACGTGGCTGCGACTTACGCTGGCCTGACCCTCAAGGCCTCCCGCGGAATTAGCGGCACGTTGACGGACTATTACTACGAAGCCAACTACAGCTACGACATTGCAGCCGTCAAGGGACTCAACCTCGGCCTCCACTACGGTTCCGACAAGGCCAGCTCGAAGTACGACTACGCCGTCGCCCTGACCTACCCAGTCCTTGGTTTCGACGCTTCCGTCGCCTACAACAAGCTTGAAGGCGCTAGCAGCATCACGGCCTTCACGGTCAAGAAGTCCTTCTAAGGTTTAAGGTTAAACATCATAGCAAAAGGGGTGCTTTCCGGGAGGAGAGCACCCCTTTTTGTTTGTTAGGTTGAAAAATGGGCCGAGACCTCAATGTTGACCCCCTCCATGATTGAGTCTGCCCGTAAACCCGACTGGCTTCGCGCCAAGCTTCCGAGCGGTCCCGACTTCCTGGAAACCAAGAAGAACGTCGACGAGCACAAACTCCACACGGTTTGCCAGTCTGCCCAGTGCCCGAACATGGGCGAATGCTGGTCTCGCGGAACGGCCACAGTGATGATCCTGGGCAACGTCTGCACCCGCTCGTGCACCTTCTGCGCCGTCCTCACCGGCCGCCCAAGCGAACTCGACCTCGGCGAACCGGCCCGCGTAGCCGAATCCATTGCGCAGATGAAACTGAAGCACGTGGTCATCACCTCTGTTGCTCGCGACGATCTTAAAGATGGCGGCGCCTCCGTCTGGGCCGCCACCATCCGGGCCACCCGCCACCGTAACCCCGCCACGACCATCGAGGTCCTGCCTGCCGACTTCCGTGGCGAACAGGTGCACCTCGATACGCTACTCGATGCCCGGCCCGACATTCTGAATCATAACCTCGAAACCGTCGAACGCTTGCAGCGCCCCGTGCGGAAGACCGCCCGGTATGATCGATCTTTCTGGGTCCTGAAGCACGCCAAGTCACGCGACTTCGTGACGAAGACCGGCATCATGCTGGGCATTGGCGAACGTAAAGAAGAAGTCGCCCAGCTCATCCGGGATATCGCCGCCGCCCAAGTGGATATTCTCACGATCGGTCAGTACCTTTCGCCCAGCAAGGAACACGCCCCGATTGATCGCTGGGTGCACCCAGATGAATTTGCGGAATGGAAAGCCATGGCGCTTGAAGTCGGCGTAAAGCACGTCGAATCCGGACCCTTGGTGCGATCTTCCTACAAGGCGGACGAACAGGTCTCCAAGTTCAGCCTGATGGATCGCCGCCAGCGCCCCATCCGCTAAGCCGTGGAAGGACTGCCTCCTGTCGACTTCCGAGCCGAGCTCAACGACGAGCAGTACGCCGCGGTCACCTCTCCCCGCGGGCCCGCCCTCGTGCTCGCCGGTGCCGGCTCAGGCAAGACGCGCACCCTGACCTACCGGGTAGCCTGGCTCCTCCATCAAGGTGCCCGACCATGGGATATCCTCCTGCTAACCTTTACCAATAAGTCCGCCAAGGAGATGCTGGAGCGCGTGGAGGACCTGACGGGGGTGCCCCGCGGTCAATTCTGGGGCGGCACCTTCCACTCCATCGGCCAACGCATCCTGCGCCGCAATGCCGCCGTGGCCTCGCGTTCACCGGATTTCACCATCCTGGACCAGAAAGAATCTGAGCAGCTCTTCTCCGAGATCGTGAAGCAGGTCGACGGGGCCTTCATCAAGGACAAGACCAATCCGAAGGCCGCAGTCATTCTCGACGCCTATTCGCACGCTCGAAACACCCTCCGCCCCCTGCAAGACGTCCTCACCGAACGTCTCGATTGGATGAAAGGCGGCCCAGAGAAGCTGATGCAGTTCTGCACCACTTACGAGGCCGCGAAAAAAGAGCGAAACCTCTGCGACTTCGACGACCTGCTGAGCCTCTGGCTTTATATCCTCGAAAACGACCAGGCCGCCCTCGCCCACTATCGGCAACGCTTCCGCCACATCCTCGTTGATGAGTTTCAGGATACGAATCGACTGCAGAGCCGCATCATCGATCTGCTGGCGAGTGAACACCAGATCATGGCTGTGGGCGATGACGCGCAGTGTATCTACACGTGGCGTGGTGCCGACTGGGAGAACATCGTCGCTTTCCCGAATCGCCACCCAGGTACCCTGATCCACACCATTGACACCAACTATCGTTCCACGCCGGAAATCTTAGCCTTCGCGAACGAAATCCTGAGTCATCGCCCGAAGATTGAGGGGTTCGATCGGCGACTAAAAGCCGTTCGACAGCGCGGCCCTCAACCCACGGTCTTCACGGTCGGCGATACCTCACAGCAAGCCAAACTCGTCGGTCGAAAAATCCTCCAACTCCATCAGGACGGGCATGCGCTCGCCGATATCCACGTCCTTTACCGCGCGCACTACCAGTCACTTGAATTACAGATGGAACTGAATGCCTTAGGCGTACCCTTCGTCATTACCAGCGGTCATAAGTTCTTTGATCTCATCCATGTGAAGGACATCCTGGCACAACTTCGCTTCGTCCATAACCCGCTCGATCAGGTCGCGCTCTCTCGCATCCTTTGCTTGTTACCAAAGGTCGGCCCAGTCGCTGCCGATAAGATCAGTAAAGCCGCCCGCGAAATCGAACAAACCGAAGGCCGCGGAATGATTCGTGCCCTGCGGGCTGACGCCGTCCTGAAGCGCGTACCCGAATCCGCGAAGGACGATTTCAAAGACCTGACGATTACCCTCGAAGACATGCTGGAAGGACTCGAAGCCGCTAAAGCCAAGCCTGGCCCGACGGCCCCAGCCCCCGACCTCTTTGTCGCCGCCTCCGATGCCCATTCCATTAAAGTAGCGCGGACTCCGGCGGAAACCGTGCGCGTCTGCATCGAGGGCTGGTACGGCGGCTTCATCAAAACCATTTTCCCGGACTGGCGCGATCGAGAGCAGGACCTCCAAAGCCTGATTGGCTTCGCTTCAAAATTTGAAGACGTCGGCGACCTCGTCGCCCAAGTAGCCCTCCTGAACGGAGAGTCTTCAGACAAGAAAGCTGAACCCGAGGAGGATATGCTGCGCCTCACGACGATTCACCAATCCAAAGGCCTAGAGTTCCCGATTGTCTTCCTACTGGGGGTTGCCGATGGGCTTTTACCGCTGAGCCGCGCCATCGACGAAGGAGACGTGGAAGAGGAACGCCGGCTCTTCTACGTGGCCTGCACCCGCGCGGAGAACATGCTCTTCCTTTTCGCCCCCCGATTTGCTGTTTCAGGGGAAGGCTACCGCCCCCTCGACCCCTGCCGTTTTCTGGAAGAAATGAGCCCGGATTGCTACGAATTGGCGGATTATGCCCATCGTCGGCTCTGATGCTTCTATGACAGCCGGGCGGGGGTAGGTGCTTGCCTTTACCGTGGGTGGGCATTTATGACTCCACGCAAACTTTCCACGCCACATCGCCATGCCCAAGGTACTCGTCGCCGACAAAATCTCACCCACCGGAGTCGCCCTCCTCAAAGCCCAGCCGGGCTATGAGGTCGTCGAAGCCTACGGCTCTACCCCGGAACAGGTCCTCAGCCTCGTTGCGGACGTGGATGCCATCCTGGTGCGCTCCGAGACCCAGATCACCCGGGAAGTACTCGCCGCCGCCCATCGCCTCGTCTGCGTCGGCCGTGCGGGCGTAGGCGTCGACAACATCGACGTCGATGCCGCCACCGAGCGCGGGGTCATCGTGATGAATACCCCTTCGGGCAACACCATCGCAACGGCCGAGCTGACCTTCACCCACCTCCTCTCCCTGGCCCGCCCCGTACCGGAAGCCGTCCAGTCCATGCGCGAAGGCAAATGGGATCGCAAAAGCCTCTCCGGCTCCGAACTTTTCGGCAAAACCCTCGGTGTGCTCGGCCTCGGCCGCATCGGCGCCGAAGTCTCCAAGCGTGCCCTCGCCTTTGGCATGAAGGTCCTGGCCTACGACCCGTACCTGACCGAATCACGTGCCAAGGCCTTGGGCGTCTCGATTGCGACCCTCGACGAAGTCTTCGCCCTCTCCGACTACATTACCGTCCACATGCCTCTCATTGAAAAAGGCAAACAGGGCGCCACGGAAGGCATGGTCGATAGCGCCGCCTTCGCCAAGATGAAGAAGGGCGTGAAGATTGTGAATTGTGCGCGCGGTGGCATCGTGGATGAAGCCGCCCTCACGGAAGCCTTGAAATCCGGACAGTGTGGCGGTTGCGGATTCGATGTATTTGTCGAAGAGCCCCTCGCCAAAGACCACCCCTTGCGCTCTCTGCCGAAAGCACACCTCTCCCCTCACCTCGGCGCGTCGACGGCTGAAGCTCAGGAGAATGTCGGCGTCGAAGTTGCGGAAGCCGCCATCACGATCCTCGGCGGCGGCTCGCCCGCCAATGCAGTCAACCTACCTTCCGTCGACTCCCAGACGCTCGCTGCCATCAAGCCTTTCCTCGCCCTTGCACAGAAACTCGGTGCCATCGCCCGCCAGCTCGCCGCCCCGGGCCGGATCGAATCCCTCCGCCTTACCACGTTTGGCACCGGCTCCGATCAGGGTGCCAACGCCATCGCCCGCGCCATCCAGCGCGGCTACCTGCGTGGCATCGTCGAAGGCGTCACCGACGTGAATGCCCCAGGCAAGCTCAAGGCCCTTGGCGTTGAAGTACAGACCGGTCGCTCGTCCGCCGAAGCTGACTACAAAGAACTCATCCTGGTCGAGGCTGTCCTCGCAGGCGGCAAGTCTGTCTCTGTCGCTGGCACCGTCCTCGGCAAAGCCCAGTCGCCTCGGATCGTTTCCATCAACGGCCGCACCCTCGAGTTCATCCCCGAAGGTAAGCTGCTCCTCATCGAGAACCAAGACCAGCCCGGCATCATCGGTGCCCTCGGCAGCTTGCTCGCCAAGGAACGCGTGAATATCGCCAACATGGCCCTCAGTCGCACTGGCGGATCCAACGCTCTAGCTGTCTACCAACTCGACACCGCTCCCGGGGCCGCTGCCATCGCTGAGATTCTCCGCAACCCAGCAATCGTCAGCGCCAAGTTGATCGACGCCTAAGCGATGTTCGCGGCTATCGGAATTTTTGCCTTACTCGGCTACCTCATCGGTTCCGTCAACTTCGCCGTGCTTGTGGCGAAGAAGCATGGGATCGATATCCTGAAGGAAGGCTCTGGTAACCCCGGGGCGACCAACGTTAAGCGCGTGCTCGGCAAGGGCCCCGGCAATCTCGTCTTCGCCCTCGATGTCCTTAAGGGCTTCGTCGGTGCAGGCCTGCCACATCTCCTTCTCCGCATCAACCCGAACGACCTCTTTATCAACGAAATCTTTTTCGTTGTCTGCGTCGCTGGCTTCGTCGGCACGTTGCTCGGCCACTGTTTCTCCTGCTTCTTAAAATTCAAAGGCGGCAAGGGCGTGGCTTGCACCATCGGCGGTCTGCTGGTGCTGCTGCCTGCACCCATCCTCATCGGTGCCGCCATCTGGGGCATCGTCTTCCTGCTCTCGCGCTACGTCTCCCTGGCTTCACTAGCGCTGGGCGTTTCGTTGCCGGTCAGCTGCTTTTTCCTGAAGTACGACCAGCCACGGTTCTGGTTCGCTGCGGCCATCGCCGCTTTCAATATCTGGACGCACCGTGCCAACATTGGACGACTGCTGAACGGAACTGAAAATCGTTTCGTCAAAAAAGCCTAATCTTTTCGCAATGACCGCCCCACGCACCATCGGTATCGGCATCCTCGGCTTCGGCACCGTCGGCCAAGGCGTCTGGAAACACCTGCATGAAAAGCAAACCGACCTTGAATCGCGCCTCGGCGTAAAGCTCGACCTGCGTAAGGCGTCCGTCCGCGATCTCAAAAAGAAGCGCGCGGTCAAAATCGCCCCCTCCAAGCTCACCAAGAATCCGAACGACATTATCGACGACCCAAAGGTCCACGTGGTCTGCGAACTTATCGGAGGCACCACGAAGGCACGCGAACTCACACTGCGCGCCCTCCGCCTCGGTAAAGTCGTCGTCTCTGCCAACAAAGCACTCCTCTGCGAACACGGCCCTGAAATCTTTGAGGCCGTGCGCAAGCATGGTGGGCAGTTCCTCTTTGAAGCCAGCGTTGCCGGAGGCATCCCCATCATCAAGGCCATCCGTGAAGGCCTCGTCGCGAATCGCTTCGAACTCATTGTCGGCATTCTTAACGGCACCTGTAATCACATCCTCACCCGCATGGGCGAAGATGGCCTCTCGTTCGCTGACGCCCTCAAGGAAGCCCAAGAGCTTGGCTACGCCGAAGCCGACCCGACGCTCGACGTCGACGGCATCGATGCCTTCCACAAAGCCTCCATCCTCGCCTGGCTCGCGCACGGCAAGTGGGCACCCCCGTCCCGCACGCTCGTCGAAGGCATCCGCAAGATCGGCCCAGCGGACATTGATTTCGCCCGCCGTTTCGGCTTTGCCCTCAAGCACCTCGCCGTCATTCGCCGCGACTTCAAGGCCAACTGGATGACCGTCGGCGTCTACCCTTCACTTGTCCCTAACCGCGACATCCTGGCCCGCGTCTCCGGCGTCAACAACGGCATCACCCTCCGCGGAGATGTCGTCGGTGCTACCACCCTCACGGGTCGCGGCGCAGGTGGCGACGCTACCGCTTCCGCCGTTATCGGCGACATTGTCGATGCGATTGCGGCTCTCACCGGGGCCATCCCCCAGGCCCTTTCGGCCGACGCACTGAACACGCGCGAGAAAATCGGCCGCGGCCTCCGCATGGCGGACCTCGACGAGATCGTCTCCCCCTTCTACCTTCGCCTGTCCTTACTCGACAAGGCCGGCGTCTCTGAAGGCATCTACCGAATCTTCTCCAAGCATAAGGTCTCGATCGCCCGCGTGATTCAGTACGAACACCCCAACCAAGGCCGCGGCACCGTCACCCTTTCGACCTATCCGGTCAGCGAACGCAAGATGTCAGCAGTCTTGACAGAATTGCGGCGCCTCAAGACGGTGCTCGAGGAGCCGGTCGTGCTCCGCATCTTCTCTCCCGAATCCTAAACTTCCGGTGGCCCTCATTGTCCAGAAATACGGCGGAACTTCCGTCGGCAACGTTGACCGCATTCAGAATGTCGCGGCAAAAATCAAGGAACAGTGGTCCAAGGGTAACCGCCTCGTGGTCGTGGTCTCCGCCCGCAGTGGGGTAACCAACGACTTAATTGCTCGTGCCAAAGCCCTTTCCAAACTCCCAGACGAACGCGAGATGGACGTCCTGATGACCGTGGGCGAACAGGAAACCATTGCTCTGACCGTGATGGCCCTCCACGCCATTGGCGTACCGGCCGTCTCCCGGACGGGCGCCCAAGCCGGCATCTTCACGGACGACATCCACACCCGCGCCCGCATCACCCGCATCACCGGCGGCGACTTATTACTGCGATTGGATGAAGGCAAAGTCGTCGTCGTGGCCGGCTTCCAAGGCTGTACCGAAGCGGGCGAAATCACCACCCTTGGCCGCGGAGGCTCGGATCTGACTGCCATCGCCGTAGCCGCCTCGATCAAAGCGGACCTATGCCAAATCTTTACCGATGTAGACGGCGTCTACACCGCCGACCCGCGCATCGTCCTTTCGGCCAGTAAGCTCCATGAAATCTCCTACGAGGAGATGCTCGAACTCGCCTCCAGCGGTTCCAAGGTCATGCAATCTCGCTCCGTCGAGTTCGCCCAGAAATACAACGTGCCCTTCGAGGTCCGTTCCTCCTTTAACGACCAACCCGGAACCATCGTGAAAGCCATCGACAAAACCCTTGAAGACGCGGTGATTGCCGGCGTCGCCCTCGACCGCCTGCAGACCCGTGTCACGGTCAACGACCTACCCGACAACCCGCAGGCTCTTTCCGCCCTCTTCGATGACCTCGGCGAAGCCGGCCTGAGCGTCGACATGATCATCAAGAACCTAGGCAAAGACGGCAAAGCCAACCTAACCTTCTCGGTGACCACCGATCAATACTCGCGCGTCGAGTCCGTTGTTGGTCAGACCCTGAAAAAACTGGGGTCAGGCTCCGTCCGCTCCGCGGGCGAAATCTCCAAACTCTCCATCGTCGGCGTCGGTATGATTTCCCACCCCGGGGTCGCTGGTACCCTATTTAAGGCTTTGTCGTCGGTGGGCGTGAACAGCGAGCTGATCACGACTTCTGAAATCAAGATCTCCGTGGCCCTCGACCCCGCCAAAGCAGACGCGGCCGTTCTGGCGGTGCATACGGCTTTTGGTTTGGATAAGGCCTGAGGACTGGCACTCGCCTCTTGCCCGACGCCCCGCGTCAGCCATAGTCGGGCTGATGTCGCGGTTCACCTTGGTAGCCCTCCTCGCCCTGGCCAGTTTCTGGCCGGCAGTCGGCTCATCCCAGGATCTTCCGCCAAATTTAATCACAGCCAACGCACCGCTCCGTTCGGGGGAGTTGCCGGACCGCCGGACCTTGATGGGTCTGGCCGAGCAGGCCTTGGCCGCCGGCCTCTCTTCGACTGCCTCGACTTTCTACGGCCAACTGCTTGCTGACCCGAAACTGAGCGACACGGATAAAGAGAAAGCCGGCCTCGGCCTGTCAGCTGCCTACATCGAACGCACTCGTACCGCCGAAGCCAAGGCTACCCTGAAATTCCTGCCGAAATCCGTACGAAAAAACCTGCGCGAGGCGATGGTGGCCTTGCTCGAAAATGATACCGACATTGCCAAGACCCTCTCGAACGAACTCGACCCAGCCGCTTTACCCCCGGCAGAAATTGCCTGGGGTCACGCCTTACGCTGGATGCTCGCTGCAGCTGCGGGAGATAACCTTAACGCCAATCTCAGCTTAGAAGCGGTCAGCCGCACAGCAATTTCGGAAGAACAACGTCAACGTATCGAGATTCTTGGGTATCGTGCGTCCATCGTTGCGGGCAAAGTTGACCAGCGTTCCCTCACGGCATTACGCGAGCTAGCCTCAGCCGCCCAAGGCACACCGCTTGCGTTTGCTTACGCCCGCAACCTCGCCCTTGCGCTCGCGCATTTAAAAGACACCAAAGGTGCCGCCCAGGCGCTCGCTTCCGCCGGCCAACTTGCGCCGGCCAGGCAGGCCGAAGCTGACTTACTCGCCGGCCTCATCCTCGGAGCGGAATCCTCACCCGGTCGGGAAAGACTCCGCGACGCAGCGAGGAACGAAGCGAACACCTCTGTCCGTCTCACGGCACTACGTGCTCTTGTTTCTGCCGCCGACCCGCGAGATGATGCCGACAACCCCAAGACCCGCATCGAAGATCCTAAATCCATCGCCAATGAAATAAATGACTTCCTAGTGCGACGGAATGTCGGGCAACTTTCTTATTACTGCCCACGCGACCTCAAGGTCTTGGATTCCATTCACCTTGCCCGCGCGCAGTTGATGCTTTTTGCAGGTAATCGCGAGAAAGCCCGGCAAGCCGCCGAAGATTTACTCAAAGACGTCCCCGCGAGTCCGCTGGTCCGCGAAGCGGTCCGCACGCTTGCCATTGCCGCCTGGGGCGACGGCTCCTTCCGCCTAGCCGCCACCCATCTCACAACCCTGGCAGAAAGCAGTGTCGAACCTGAGCGAGCCCAATTACGTATCGCCGCCGCCGACTGCCTTTACCTAGCCAAGGATTTTGCCTTAGCGGAAAAATCGTACGCTTCACTTCAAAAGGATGCGGCCGACATTAAAATTGCGGAGGCCGCCTTTCATCAACGGATTCTCTGCCTCTTAGAAACCAACGAGGATATCACCGCATGGACTAAAACCACCGTGGTTATTGAGGAAACCGCGCGCTCCAACCGAACGCAGACACGCCGTCCGATTTGGACCGCCATCTGGAATCTGGCCGAAGACGCCCGGAAGGCTAATCACGCCCGCGAAGCTGGCCAGCTACTCTCCCGCCTCGCCCCGCTCACCCTCAATGCCGAAATCGACTTCTCCCTCCGCTTCGATTGGCAGAAAGCGCTGATCGCCATCGCGGAAGGAAATTACGCCGAAGCAGCCCGGCTCGCCGACGTCATCGCCACAAAACTTGAAAACCTGCCGACGGATGCGACCCAAGATTTGCGCAATGCGGCGCCGGAGTTGCGCGGGCATGTCGCATTACTAAAAGCCCGAACCTCCCTTGATACGGGCTCAGCTAAGGGCCTTGAAGCCCTCGTTGCACTCCGTAAGAAATTTGGCAAAGTCCCCGCCTCCGCCGCCTCCTACCTCGTGGAAGGACGACACCTCGCGGCCAATGGACGGTATGCGGAGGCCCAAGCCTGCTTTGAAGGCTTAGCCAAAGATTTTCAAAACGAGATCGGACTAGCCGAATTTGCCGCACTCGGGCTCTATGAAGCGGCGGAGCAAGCCGCGCTGCAGGCTCCGCACGATGGTGAGTCGAAACTCAAAGATGCGGTTGAGCTCTTGGAAAAGTTCACGGACACCTTTCCCCGCAGCCCCCTGCTCTTCCGCGTCTCCCTTCGCCGCGCGGAGATCCTGCGGTCACTGGGCCAGTTCGACAAAGCCCTGCTCGTGCTCGATGGACTTATTCGCGATAAGCCCACAGACGCGGGCCGCCCTCAAGCCGAAATGGCGCGGGCTGACTCAATTTTTGGCCTCGCGGAACTACGGCGCGACCGCAACGGGCAGCTTGATCGGCAAAAGGCCGCCCGGGCCGCTGCCGCTTATGAACGCGTCGCGGAAGCCTGGGCCAAGGACACCGATGATATCCGGATCGAAGCATGGTACAAATGGTCCCTGGCCCTCATTGAGCGCGCCAAAGCCGAAGCCGCCTTCGACGCCAAAGCCACCCGACTGGAAGCACGCAAAGTATTACTTCGCCCTCTTGCTTCGCTGCGTACTACGAGTCCGTCCCCTGCAGATACCGCGGAAAAGCTATCCTCCGAAGGCCGTCTTTGGTTAACCCGTTCCATCCTGTTAATGGGTGAAATCTGCGAACAAGACGGCGACAGGGAAGAGGCTATGGCCGCTTACAAGATTCTCGTGACGGTCAATCAAGGACTTTCCGGCAACCAATTGCGCCTTCCCGGCCAAGCGACAGCAGAAAGCAAACTTGCGACCCTCCGCAATTCATCGTCCAATCCGCCCAAGCCCCAATGAGAGATTTCACCTTCCCCTTCGATGCGGGTCCCTTCGTCTGGCTACTTCTAATTCTGGCCTTCCTTGCCTTGGTCTTTGTCGTGGAGCGTGCGATGTTCCTCCATCGCGGCTTAGTGCTTTCCTCTGACTTTATCGAAGGGGTGCGAAATAATCTCCGAGCAGGGCGGCCACTCGAAGCACTTGCGGCCTGCGAAGAATCTCCTGGACCCGTGCCTCGCGTGGTCAAAGCCGCCCTACTTCGATCCGCCAGCGGAGAAGATGCCATGCGGGCTGCCGCCACTGAAGCCGCTTTACTCGAACTACCGGTGCTCGAACGACGCCTCGGGACCATTGCCGCTATTGGCCGGGTCGCCCCCCTGCTTGGCCTCGCCGGCGCAATCTTCTCCGGTTTCCATTTAGCCACTGCACTCCGGGATGGTAGCGTCTACGCTGCCGCAGACCACCTTCTCCTGGATGTTCAAGCCGCCCTCGCTACCGCCGGCTTCGCCCTCGTCATCGCAGCTGGCTGCTCTATGGCCCACCACTTTCTTATTGGTCGCGTCCGCTCCATCGTGACAGAGATGGAAATTGCCGCCCATTCAATCATCACTTTCGTCCGCCACGAACTGTCGGAAGAAAAACCTAAACCCTGAGATGCAAACCCCGCTGGGAGTCCTGGCTAAGGTAAGGCGACCCGAAACTGGGATTGATGCAGTCCCGCTCGCACTCGCCTTAGTCTGCGCCGCCCTCATCTACGCAGTCTCGGCAGAATTCGTCTTCGCCCCAGGGATGTACGTGGGCTTTGATCAACGTGTCCCGGCCGTATCGCGTAACCTCAACACCCCGAAGACAGCCATCGGCGATTTAGCCCGCACCTCCCTCACCGTCACACTCGTGTCAGCCCGCGGCACCGGAGTTTTCGTCGTTGCGGGGCGCGTGGTGAACCGTGAGGGACTGAAAGCCGAACTCGTCCGTGTGGCCGCGGCAGGCGGCTCGGCTCGACCCGTCTTGATTAAGGCTGATGCGGCCCTGACGATGCAAAGTTTCCTCGAAGTCTGCGAGCTCGCCCGGAACGCCGGCTTCCCTGGCGTCATGGTCGCCGCCGACGAACGCTGATTCACGATTGCCAGAGACGAGGCAGGTCGGACATTCTGCGCCCTAGTGTCGTCCCCCGCGCCCATTATTACCGTCAACCCCGTGCCCCCGAAGCACATTGGGATCATCATGGACGGCAACGGGCGCTGGGCCGCCGCTAAAAACCTCCCCCGCCTTGAAGGACATCGCCGCGGTGCGGAACGCCTCATCGAGACCATCGATTCCTGCATCGACCTCGGCGTCAACACCCTGACGGTCTTCGCTTTCTCCGCGGAAAACTGGAAGCGCCCACCGGACGAGGTCAGCGGGCTTTTTAAATTGGGGGAATGGATTCTCCGTGCACACCTCGCGCGACTGGAACGACGCAACGTCCGCCTGCGCGTAATTGGCGAACTCTCTGCCCTCCCGGAGTTCGTCCGCAAGCCATTGGAAGACGTCATTGAATCGAGTAAAAATAATACCGCCTTCAATCTGGTGGTTGCTCTGAATTACGGTGCACGTCAGGAAATCGTCAGTGCTGCCCAAGCGCTTGCCGCCGATGCCCTCGCCGGTCGAATTAAGCCCGAAGCAATCACCTGGGACCTACTCGAATCACACCTGCAGACCTCGGGCATGCCTGACCCTGACCTGATCATCCGTACCTCCGGGGAATTCCGCCTCAGCAACTTTCTCCTCCTCCAATCCGCGTATGCCGAGATCGTCTTCGCTTCTGTTTTCTGGCCAGACTTCGATAAGCAGCAGCTCCAACTGGCACTGACAGAATATTCCAAACGCGAGCGACGCTTCGGCAAGACACCCGAACAAATCCAAACCCCCGCCCAAGCATGAGAGACCGCGCGCTAAGCACCATCGGACTCTGGGTAATCGTCGGTTTTATCATCTTCGTCTTCGGGAAATACGATGTGGCCCAACTTGGCGGCTTCCTACTAGCCCTAAGCCTCGGCCTCGCCGCCCAATACGAGCTTTATCGGATTCTGGAAAAAACGGGCGCAACACCTCGCATCGGAGCCGGCCTCTTCGCCGGAGGCGTGCTCATGACCGCGATCTTCCTAGGTCTGATCGAGATTACCCCCCTCGCCAATTACCTCGCCCTTGCTTGGGTCGCAGTACTCCTTTCCTTACTGGCACGTCCGCTCGAGAATCGCGAATGGGTCCTTCGCTTTTCCACAGTTTTCGGTGTGCTCTACGTACCCTTCCTACTCTGCTTCCTCGTCGATTTTTCCAAATGGAAGACTCAGGACAGTAAGTTCGGACTTTGGCTTGCCCTCTGGGCCGTCGCTACGACCAAGTTCACTGACGTCGGCGGGCTACTCATCGGAACGCCTTTCGGCCGACATAAAATTGCCCCAAACGTCAGCCCAGCCAAGAGCTGGGAGGGATGTCTTGGCGGCATCGTTTTCTCCATGATTATTGGCGTAAGCGGTGCTGCTGCGATGAACCAGTGGCTGACCGGATTCCACTTCAACCTACTTAGCGCCGCCCTTTTCTCAATCCCGCTGGCCACCCTCAGCATTCCATCTGACCTCGTGGAATCTTACCTGAAGCGAAGAGCTGACGTTAAAGATTCCGGCGCATCAATCCCAGGCATAGGAGGTGCACTTGATTTGATTGATTCGCTCCTGCTCGTGGCACCTGTCGCGTACCTTTTACTACACGGACTCACAAAGGTGACCGTCGGTTGATGACCTCAAGTGCGCCAGCCATTCATGTGCTGACGGGGCCGACGGCGGTCGGCAAGACGGAGGCGGCGTTATTGTGGGCAGAGCAAAACAGCGCGGAGATTCTCTCCTGCGACTCCGTCTGCGTCTACCGTGGCATGGATATCGGTTCAGCGAAACCAACGGTCGAGCAACAACGCCGCGTACGTCATCACGGCCTCGACCTCGTCGAGCCATCGGAGCGCTATTCGGTTTCCCAGTTTATTGAAATGTCACGCCAGGCGATTGCCGAGGCTCACGGGCGAGGGAAACGCATCCTCGTCACGGGCGGAAGCGGCTTCTATCTCGCGGCCTTTTTCGGTCCGGTCACCGATGAACTACCCATCAGCGAAGCCATCACCGCCGAGGTGCGCACCCTGCAGCGTCAAGGCATCGAACCCCTCCTCCATCGCCTGCGCCAGGTCGAAGGCACGAAGTTGCCGGACTGGCTCGACCAACAAAACCCCATCCGCGTCGCCAAAGCCTTGGAACGTCGACTCGCCTCTGGCCGCACCCTCGATACGCTCCGCGACGAATTCCTCGGCCGCAACGGGCCTTTCGCCGACCACTCGGTAACCTTTGAGCTACTCGAGCGCCCGGACGCCGATCTCCGCAAGCGGATAGCCCTCCGCACCCAGAGCATGATAAGTGAAGGGCTCATCATGGAGTCGGAACGCCTCATAGGGCTCAATCTTGACCCCGAGCTAGCCTCGGCTCGTGCCGTGGGTTATCGCGCCACCATGGACTGGCTGCAGGGTGGAAAGCGCGTTGCCCTCGAAGGATTAGTCGAACGCATCAACCTGGACACATGGGCGCTTGTCCGAAAACAGCGAAAATGGTTCCGCAGGCTAGGTTTAGCTCAGGATTCAGGGCAGATTTAGGCTTTAATCCGCCCAAACCCGCTAAGGAGTAAGAAAAGCGGTCAATAATGCCATTTTTCCGCCTCCTTCCTTGCATGCCATGAAAAAAGGGCTAATTTAGTGCCCGAACCCCTACCCACCTCAAACCATGCCCCTGAAAATCGGCCAGCCCCTCCCTGAAATCACCCTCAAGCAGAAGACCGAAGCCGGACTGGTGGACGTCAACCTGCGCCGTAACGTCGGCAAGGGAAAGACCGTGATTCTTTTTGTTCCTCTCGCTTTCACGAGCTTCTGCACCGATGAGCTCTGCAAGGTCAGCGGACTGCTCGACGAATACAAGAAGCTGGGTGCCGATATCATCGCCATTTCCGTCGATAGCCCCTTCGCCCAGGAAGCTTGGGCCAAGCAGGCAGGTATCACCCTCACCCTCGTCTCCGACTTCAATCGGGTCGCCATCAAGGCCTTTAAGGTCAAGGACACCCGCGTCATTCCTGAAAAGACGAGCCTCCTCAATGTCGCCAAGCGCTCGGTCTTCGTGGCCGACAAGGCTGGCAACGTGATCCACTCCGAAGTGAAGCGCGACCCGGCCTCGATGCCGAACTTCGCCAAGATCAAGAAGGCCGTCGAAGCCTAAGCGTTAATCAGGCTTATTTGAAGGCGGTCGGGCTTGCCCCGACCGCCTTCTTTGCTTTTGGCTACCTGCCCGACCGCCACCGTCACACCCCCCTCCCTTTACCCACAACTCACCATGGCACTCAAAGACCCCTTCAAAGCCCTTCGCCCCTTCACAGCTGGCGGCAAGACTGGCCAAATTTATTCCGTACCCGCCCTCGAGCAGGCCGGCCTCGGCAAGATCTCCCGTCTGCCCGTCTCGATCCGTCTCGTCCTCGAATCGGTGCTGCGTAACTGCGATGGCGTCGCGGTCACCGAGAACGACGTGAAGACGCTGGCCGCATGGAATGCCGCGAAGCCCGTCGACACGGAAATTCCTTTCGTGGTCGCTCGCATCGTACTCCAAGATTTCACCGGCGTGCCGCTACTCGTCGATCTCGCCGCCATGCGCGAAGCTGTCGCCAAACTCGGTAAGGACTCCGCCATCATCGAGCCGCTCGTACCCGTCGACCTCGTCGTCGACCACTCCGTCCAAGTAGACCGCGCGGGCTCAGCCTCTTCCTTCCTCGAAAACCTGCGTCAAGAATTCGGCCGCAACACCGAGCGCTACGAATTCCTGAAGTGGGGCATGCAGGCCTTCAAGACCTTCGGCGTCGTTCCTCCGGCCATCGGCATCGTCCACCAGGTCAACCTCGAGTTCCTTGCGAAGTTGGTCTTCCAGAAGGACGGCGTCTTCTACCCGGACACCCTTGTCGGCACCGACTCCCACACCACGATGATCAACGGCATCGGCGTCGTGGGTTGGGGCGTGGGTGGCATCGAAGCCGAAGCCGGCATGCTCGGCCAGCCCGTCTACTTCCAGACGCCTGAAGTCATCGGCGTTAATCTCACCGGCCGCCTTCGCGAAGGCGTTACCGCCACCGACCTCACCCTCCGCCTCACGGAAATCCTCCGCAAGGCCAAGGTGGTCGGTAAGTTCGTCGAATTCTTCGGCGAAGGCACCGTGGCCCTCTCGCTCGCGGACCGCGCCACGATCGCCAACATGGCCCCGGAATACGGCGCCACGATGGGTTTCTTCCCCGTCGACGACAAGTCCCTCGACTACCTCCGCCAGACGGGTCGCGACGAGTCTCACATCGAGCTGGTGAAGGAATACTACAAGGCGCAGGGCCTCTACGGCATCCCGAAGGCCGGCAGCATCGATTACACGCAGACCATCGACCTCGACATCAGCACGGTCGTCCCCTGCGTCTCGGGCCCGAAGCGCCCCCAGGACCGGATCGACCTCCCGAAAATCAAGGACACTTTCAATACGCTCTTCACTGCCCCGAAAGACAAGAACGGTTTCGGCATGGCCGCCGCCGCTCGCGACGCCGCCTCCGCCGTCGGCAACACGGGTCGCCAGCTCAAGCACGCCTCGGTTGTAATTGCGGCAATCACCTCCTGCACCAACACCTCCAATCCTTCCGTGATGGTGGCCGCCGGCCTCGTCGCCAAGAAGGCCGTCGAGAAAGGCCTGACGGTCAACGCCAACGTGAAGTGCTCGCTCGCCCCTGGCTCGCGCGTCGTCACCGACTACCTGAATGAGATTCAGCTCTCGGGCTACCTCGACCAACTTGGCTTTAATCTCGTTGGCTACGGTTGCACGACTTGCATCGGCAATTCCGGGCCGCTGGATGCCGACATCGAAGGCGCCATCAAACAAGGCGACCTCGTCACGGCTTCCGTGCTCTCTGGTAACCGCAACTTCGAAGCCCGCGTCCACGGCGCGGTCCGCTCGAACTTCCTCATGTCCCCGCCCCTCGTCGTCGCCTTCGCCCTCGCCGGCCGCGTCGACATCGACCTCGACAGTGAACCGCTCGGCACGGGCAAGGACGGCAAGCCGGTCTTCCTCAAGGATGTCTGGCCCACCCAGGCCGAAGTCGCTGATCACGTCGCTCGCGGCCTCAAGCCCGAGATGTTCAAGTCGAAGTACGCCGCCGATTCTCTCGCCAACGCCACCGCCGAGTGGAAGGGCGTGCAAGGTGGCACGGGCGCGCGCTTCAGCTGGAAGGAATCGTCCACGTACATCCAAGAGCCTCCGTTCTTCAAGGGCTTCTCCATGACGCCTCCGCCCGTGCCTTCGCTCGCGAAGCTGCGCCCGATGGCCATCCTTGGCGACTCGGTGACCACCGACCACATCTCCCCTGCTGGCGCCTTCAAGGAAGAGACCCCGGCGGGCAAATTCCTCATCGCCGCCGGTGTCTCGAAGAAAGATTTCAACTCTTACGGCTCCCGCCGCGGCAACGACCGCATCATGACCCGGGGCACTTTCGCCAACACCCAGGTTAAGAATCTGATGGCGGAAGGCAAAGAAGGCGGCTTCACGAAAGTCCAACCCGAGGGTAAGATCGAAGCAATCTACGACGCCTGCCAGACCTACAGGCAACGCGGTGAAGGCATGATTGTCTTCGGCGGGGTCGACTACGGCATGGGCTCGTCTCGCGACTGGGCCGCCAAGGGCACCGCCCTCCTCGGCATCCGCGCCGTGGTCGCACAGTCCTTCGAGCGTATCCACCGCTCGAATCTCCTCGGCATGGGCGTGCTCCCGCTCGAATTCGCCGACGGCAAGAACGCCGCTTCGTACAACCTCGATGGCACCGAGACCTTCGACCTCGAAGGCCTCTCCAGCCCGATCAAGCCCAAGACGCCAGTCACCCTCGTCATCCGTCGCGCTAACGGTACGATCGACAAGGCGGCACTGGTCGCCCGCATCGATACAGCGATCGAAGGCGAATACTACCGCCACGGCGGCATCCTGCCCTACGTCCTCCGCCAGATCCTTAAGTAAGGGCTCTACCAGGCGAAACCAAGGGCGGCTCTGCGAGGGCCCGTCCATTTTCATATCTTGCCCAGACCCGCGTCGGCCCTTAGTCATCATTGATGGAAATCGGCGTCATCAACGGCCCCAACCTCGACCGACTCGGCAAGCGCGAGCCGGAGGTCTATGGCACCCAGACACTCGGCGACCTTGAGAAGCTCATCGAGAAGCACGCCAAAGCCGCCGGCGCGAAGACCCGTTTCTTCCAGTCCAATCACGAAGGCGAAATCATCGACACGATTGCGAAGTGGGCCGACAAGGGCGTGAAATTCCTGGTGATCAACCCGGGTGGCCACACGCACGTCTCGGTCGCCCTCCGCGACTCCATCGCCGGCAGCGGCATGCGGGCCGTCGAGGTCCATATTTCGAATATCTACAAGCGCGAAGAGTTTCGCCACAAGTCCGTTACGGCCTCCGCCTGTGAAGGTGTGATTACCGGACTCGGCCTCTCGGGTTACCTACTCGCCGTCGACCATCTCGTCTCTTCCGCCGCCAAAGCCAGCCCGGCCATGAAGAAGACTGCAGCGAAAAAGAAATAAGATGCAGCGCGCGCTCCTTGGTTTACTGACGGGGAGCATCTTAGGTCTGACGTTCGCCTTTGCCGCACCCATCGAAGTTGTCCCGGCTGATTTTAACGGCGCCATCCAACCTCAAGTCGCCCTGAGTACCGATGGCCGCATCCACCTGGTCTTCGGACAGGGCAGCGCCCTCTTCTATGTGACTTCGAAAGATGGCGCCTCCTTCAGTACCCCTAACCGCGTCGCTACCTTGGATAAACTCGCCCTCGGCATGCGCCGCGGACCCCGTATCGCCGTCACCCAAAATCTGCTTCTCATCACCGCCATCTCGCATACTGACGGCAATGTCCACGCTTGGACTTCGCTGGACGGTGCCAAATGGCAGGAGCAGCCGGCCTTAAACCAAGTCCCACTCTCCGCCCGCGAAGGCCTGCATGCCCTGGCAGGCAACGGCCAGAATCGCATCGGCCTGACTTGGCTGGATCTACGAACAGGCAAAATGAGCCTGTGGGGGAAATTCTCCGAAGACGGCGGCCTCCATTGGGGTGAAGATCGTTTGGTCTACGCCTCACCAGAAGGCCCCATCTGCCAATGCTGCGCGCCCAGCGTAGCCTTCGCCCCAGATGGCCGTATCGGCATTATGTGGCGCAACTTACTTCAGGGCGCCCGCGACCTCTACCTAACGGAGACCAAGGATGGCGTTAGCTTCTCGCCTCCTCGCAAATTGGGCCAAGGTTCCTGGATGCTCAACGCGTGCCCCATGGATGGCGGCGGCCTGACCTATGACCAAAACAGTCAAGGTCTGCCGGTTTGGAAACGCCTTCGGACCGTATTCTCGAGTGAGAATCCTACAATCGAACGTAAGGTCGCTGATGCGGCGGCCCAGCCGGTGGCTACTTTCGTCGGCAAGACGCCGCTGGTATTCTGGGAGTCGAAAGGCTCCTTGATGCTTCAGCGAGGCAACGCCGCTCCCCAAACTTATGCCGTCGGAGGACAATACGCCGCTGTCGCCAGCCAAGGCGTCACCGCCGTCGTCGCCTTCGAGGGCTTGGTGCGAGGCCGTAAGACGATTCTCTGCGAGCTCCAGCGCTAAGCGCCTGCCACGAGGGACTAGGCGCCGCTCGCAACTGGCGGGTGTCGGTTGATCGAAAGTTCCTCCGGCAAGGCCTTACCTTCGATTAAATAGTCCGCCATCTGTGTCGTTAGACTCGGAGCCCAAACCGTCCCGCGCGGGCCAAGTCCATTGAAGATGTGCGTATGAGGCTCACTCGGGTGAGTACCCAGGAACGGACGATTGTCCGCCGTACATGGGCGCACTCCGGCCGAATGATCCATGACATCCACCTGCACCAATGAAGTAAAATAGCCGCGAAACCTCGCCAAGAGTTTATCCTGCTGGGCCTGAGATGGAGTCTCATCCAGCTGATCCCACTGCCAGTTGGTACCTGTACGCCAGCGGCCATCGCCCAACGGCAACGCCCAACCCTCACGATTCAGCACATAAGGCTTCTGCGGTGCATCCGACGATAACGTAAGCACCTCCCCCTTGGCCGGCTGCCAGGGCAGATAAGTAAACGGCCCACGCAGGGCAGACTTATACCCGTCGCAGTACACAATCGCCCCGTAAAGATTATGGCGCCAACTCAAGCCCGCCGCCGCCGACGTTGCCTCGGAGGGCTCAAACGTCGCCTCGATCAAGCAGCCCGCCGCCTGGAATTCGCGTCGCACATCGGCGAGCAGTTTAGGTAAATCAACCCAGGCACCATGCATGAGAGTGCCACCGAAGCCATCCGTCAGCTCCGGATCTAACTCACCCTTCGACTCGGTGATTCGAGCGATAAATGGGCGGCATCTAGCACATTCCGTCCGCTTCAATCCTCGGGCCCTCTGCTCGGCAGCGACGAATAATCGGTAAACGTCCAAGGGGTGAAAAACGCCCAGTGGCGTTAAGTGTTCACGCGCACGCTCGAATAACGTAGGGTAATCCTTGGTCAGGGAGAAACGGCGTCCCGTCAGCGGGGTCATTAAGCCGGCTGCGACCTGAGAAGCAGCCGACCTCCAGCCATCATCCACGACCCGTACCGTGCGGCCGCGACGCAACAATTCCTTGGCGAGCAAAGAGCCTGCCAAGCCTTGTCCAATAATTAAAAAATCAACCTGCATCCGGAGGAATGCAGGTTGGGAAAACCTCGCTCGACTGGCGAGGGTATATCAGAAGCCGATCGAGTTCTTTGACCCCTGCTTGGTGACGATCTTTTCTTCAGTCCAGACCGCGACGCTTCGTTTCACCTCCACTAGGGTCAACTGGAAGATGTATGAGTTCTGGCGGGTGCTGCCAGCATTGGCTCGGTCTTCGAGGATCTTGCCCTTGAGGACGTATTCGGCTTTCGGCACGTTGGCACTAGAACCCGAGGCGGCACGGGCCGCATTAGCCACGGCGTCATTCTCCAGGAGGGTCACCCGGCCAGCATTGACGAGTGGAACCGTCAGCTTCGATAGCAGCAGGCTCGTGTCGAAATTATTGGCGGTGTCATTCGTAATCATGCCCAACTGCAGGACGGGCGCGCCCTTCGAAAAGGCCGGGGAGCTGACCATAGACTGTAACATCAAGGAGCCTGCCGTGGCGAAGTCCTGGATATTCACCTTCTCCAGACTGACGACGAGATCGCGTCCGTTCGGGTCCTTGTAGGTGGCGGGGGTGTCGCATCCGACGATGAGGGCGGCACAGGCGAGGAGGAAGAGTTTATTCATGGGGTGGTTTTATCGAGAGAGGATACGGAGGCGGCATTCGACGGACGTCGATTTAAGCGCCGTGGCGGTCACGGTCGTGAGCGCACCAGGCTCAAGCGGGGTGGTAATCCAATTGGGCTGACTCTCCGTCACCGAACCATCGGAGCCCAACCATTCAAAACTGATGTTAGCGGTCTGGCCAATATACGAACCATTGCGCAGGTCCCACTGAACCCGGGCGTAGCCCCCATCGGTCTTGGACTTACGGGCCGCGAGCAGCTCGATCTTGTTGCCGAAACGGTTATCAGTAATTTGCGGCGTGAAGCCGCCCTCTGGGCGTGTCGTGGCGTAGTTCACGGCATCCGGCGGAGTCAGGCCTCGCTCGATACGGTCACCCGTTTGGATGATGGACGTGCAACCAGTCAGGAAACCGATTGCGAGGAGAGGGATGATTTTCTTCATGGGACGAGAGTGGTACAGCGGAGGACGATGGGGCGATTTTCCTGCGTGGACTTGATGCTTACAAGCAGAACCTTGCCTTCGGGCAGGACCAGGGTCGCCTCAGGGTGGCCCGGGACGGTTAGCTTCTGGCCCACCCGGGCATCAAGCCGGGCGACTGAAAATGCGGCGGGCAGGAGCGTCCAATTGCGCAGGTCAGCTTTGGTAGATTTATAAGCGTACAACCCAGTACCAATCTTCGTCGCCAACGCCCAAAGACCCGCCCCCGTACCGCTATTAGGGCGATTTGCAGCCTCTTCTGACGATTTATTGATCAGGTAACTGGCCGTGGCTTTGACGGCGGCGGAAGTAAAAGCCTGAGCCTTTAAGCTCGGGAGGGCTGCCTCAAAATGCTTGGCGATGAGCGAGTCCGGCCGGCCGGCGGCTTCTAATGCCACATTCTGGCCGTCCAATTGTAACTTCAAATTATAATGTAAACCCGCGGGCCGGAGGGCCGGCAAAGCCACCCCGACATACGGGACGCGGGACGACACCACGAAGAGCGGAATATCCACCCGTTGCTCATGCCACTCAGGACACATGCCGGTCTCCGCGATTATATAGACCACCCTGCCCTGGTTTTCGACCGTTCCGCTACAATCTTTGAGGTCACGCTTAAAGACCAGCTGCTGGGAATTCAACCCAACGGCAGCCGTGAACTCCTTCCGGGCTTTTTCTAAATCAGAAACCCCGTCACCCAGCCGAAGGAAGAACATGCCCTGCAGCCAGTGACTGAAGGCGTCGTCATAAGTTCCGCCTTTGGTCAAACCATCGAGATTCTCCTGCAACTGACTCAACCCATCTTTAGTGCGTTCGTCCTGGTCGGCCTTAGCTAAATCATACTGTGATTTGGCCGACTTAGGCGTGACGTAAAGTTGGCCGGCTCCGAAGGATTCCTGCACGAAGCGAAGACGCGTCATAGACACACGGGCCGCGGCGAAGTCGTGCAGTTCGAGGAAGTTCAGAGCCTGGTAGGTCGAGGCATAGATTCGGTCGTAAGGCTTAGCGCGGTACGGCTGCGCATAGCCGTTGCTGAACGCCGCCACGGCGGAGCCCGAGATCGAAAAGCCTGGTTGATCTTCCTCCGCCCGAAAAACCTGTTCCACATCTTCGAACGCCTTCGAACTTTCCTTTAACTTACCGCCGGCCCGAAGCGCCGTCGCCTCGTCCAGTTTCCAGACCAGTATGTCCTTAGGCGTATCCACCCCCGCCGCCTTGGCAATTTGGGCGGCAGTCTCAAACTCAGCCTCTTCGCCGAAGGCACGGACACGTGGGTCCTTTTCGACATAGGTAGCGCAACCCGCTAAGGCGGCGGCAAGGATGACGAGCAGGATGCGCACAGGGACAGACAGCGAGATTAGTCGGGGGTGCCCGCAAGTAAAGATTACGCTCAACCCAGTGTCAGCCAGCGTGACCCTAGATAAAGCCACACCGGCGTCACCAACGGGCAACAAACCATCGTTATGACGGAGCAACGCAGGGAAACCAGCACGTCCCCCTTGAACATCTCAACGATTAGGAAGGTAAAGATGCCGCAAGGCATCGCCGCCTGCACCAACATCACCTTACGCAAGGAAGGATCAGTCACCAAGCAGCCTGCCGCAGCCAGGACAAGTAGCGGCATCAGCAACCACCGAACGGCCATCACGCCCAAGGAGGCCGGAGCGTCCGAGACTAGGCGAAAGTCTTTAATGATCTCGTGCAGGTAGATGCCCGTGAGCAGCGTCCCAATCGGGATGGCGCAATCACCGACCGCGAGGCAAAGGTCGCTGGCGAAGACGATGGCGGCGCTTTTCCCCAAGCCGGCGAAATTGATGGCTAGGGCCACGAACAGCGCGACGGTCATCGGCTGGAAGAGCTTCCTTAGTCCGTGGCGCAGGGACTCGCCGGAAAGCATCGCCACCCCAACCGTCCAGACTGCCGCCTCGACCCCCACGTTATGCACCAACAGCACGCCGACGACATCCTTGTCGAACAACGCGGACGTGACTGGGATGCCGAGGTAGCCGAAGTTATTGACGCCGGCCGAGAAGGCAAAGGTGCGACGCGCCTTGCCGGCTGGGAGCTTAAAGAGTGAAGCGATGGCCGTCGCGACGGCGTAGCCCGTCACGATCATCAGGAAGCCCGCACCAAGATACAGCAAAGCCTGCGGGCCCGAAGCGATCAGCGGATTACCGCTCACGCGCGAGAAGATCATGGCTGGGAAAAAGACCCAGATGATCATGCGCATCAGCGGCTGACGGGCATGCGCGCCGACCCAACCCTGACGTGCCATAAACCAGCCGAGCAGGATTAGCAGCCCGAGACGGGTGATGGCCAGCGCGACGTCGGCGGAAAAGACATTCATGGACGAAGTCGACTATCCCGAGCGCGACGCATGGGGGAAGAGAAAAGTCGGCTAGGGGACACGTGGGCATGGTGACACGGGGACAAGAAGCACCCCCTCCCCCCTGAGTTTATCGTCCATCTTTCATCACTTTATCCTCCATCGCGGCTTGCGCCGCCACCCCTTGACTTCCCGAGGGAGGCGTGGATAATAAATAGCGTTCCTTCTCAGTCGGATCCCGCAAATGACCGACGTCTCATTTCGGGGGTGTTCCGGATTCGATTCCCGCCAAGATATCGCGACGGCATGCAGAGGGTAGTCGATAACCTCTTAAATCCTATCGGCAGCACTATAACTGCTAAAAACACCATCACGTTCGAGAACGACAACGTTCTCGCGCTCGCTGCCTAAGTACAGCGACGAGCCCCAGGGCGCGCCTGCAGTCCTGGATCAGCTCGGTTAACGTGGGCGATCCCCTCCTCTAGTTGTTATCTCCGGGGTAAGTGAGAATACAGATAGGTCGCACGGGTGCTCATCCCCAAACGCGATCGAGATCAATGATGAAGCTACGCATGTAGAAGTTACGACGTAAGGGTAGGAAGACGTGGGTTCGACTCCCACCACCTCCACCATTTGAGAAGGACTAGCCCACGACCACCCGGTCGTGGGCTGCTTGCGTTACCTTAGCGCTCAGGGCGCACGGTGACCATGGTCTGACAGAATCCATTGGCAATCCAGCGAATCGAACCCGCTAAGCGCGGTTCGAAAAAGTTATCGATAATTCCCACGAAATTTTCCTTCCCAACTTTCGCCCAACCCACTGCGACAACCTGATGCCCCCAGGCGAGCGTGGGCTTGCGTGGCACTAACACCACGCACGAGACGAGGACGGGTCGGCCAGCGACAATCTCACGGCATAACAACTCATGATTATAATAGGCGAAATCGACGCCAACCTTCACCTTCCGTTCGTCAGCATCTTGCTGCATCGCCAAGGCGAGGTTCATGGGCGATGCACCGGCCAAAGACATCTTGCCATCCGTATAGCCTTCCAGATCGGTAATCGTAACCATCGGCATGCGTGCACGCACCCGCGAGACCAACGCTTGCTCGTCCGCGCCAGCACCCCAATTGAGACTAGATTCCCTCGACCAGAAAGCGATGAGGCTAGCACCAGCGGTCGGCACACAGCCGGATGCCACGGCAACTCCGTCTGCGCGGGCTATCGCGAATTGCTGAATAGGCGGAATGCCGCCGATCGCTTTAGCCGAAGGCGAAGTCACCGCTTTCACTCCTTCGAGAGAAAAGTCCAGCAGCCGCCGACCGCCACTAGCCTGCCATGCAAGGTAGCCGGCCGAACCATCCGGCCCCTGAAGTTCAGCCCACCAGAATGACTGAGCGGCGGGTCCCCAGCGCGTGGCGACTGGCTGGATCAACCGGACCACCCCGATGCGAACAGTATCAGAACCCAGCAACCCAGCCTGCCGGATTGCCGTGAGCTGGGCTTCGGCCTCTTTTAATTCTGGGTGAGAGTCAGCACAACCCGCACAGAGATAAACTAAAACGAGCGCACCGAATGAAACAATGGCTCGCATAGGGAGAAAACTCAGCGCTTCCGATACACCTCTAGACGACAGTCGTAGCCGCCAAGATCGACGGTGCGGCTGGACTCCAGGCGCAGGGTCGGGTCAACGGAGGAAAGGCGCAGCGGGTTCACGAAGACGAGGCGGCCGTTCGGACGGAGAACTTCCGAGGCGATTTTGAAGAGATCGGTGAAGAGTCCATGCATATTCGGTACCCGGACGCGGCGACCCAGCGGTGGATTGGAAATCACGAGCGAGACCTTACCGCGATCGAGCTCGGGGATACGCACAATGTCGCGGAAGTCGCACGTGTGGAACGCGGCCTTAGTGCCAGGGAGTTTCGCGGCCTTGAAGTTAGCCTCGGCAATAGCAATGGCGGCCGGATCGATATCCGTGCCCACGACCTGCCCTACCCCACCCGCCAAAGCAGATTCAATGAGTTCTAGACCGGAACCGCAGAACGGATCCCAGACGATTTCCTTATCCTGCCGACCAGCAACCCGGACCAGACATGCGGCCAAGGGCGGATGCGACGCCGCATTCACGGCATCGGTACGATAATAAAGACGGGGGTTCGGTGAGACCCGCGGACGAAGTTCGACGAGTGCACTTCGCTCGTCAAAATGAACATCGACCGACCAGGGAGATTCCCGCGGGTCGTTCAAGACTTTGGGGTTTAGCGCAAAGGCCTTCTGCGTCACAGAGGCAACGGCGGCATCGTGATTGCCTTCGGCGACCATACTAAGGCGATAACGCAATGCACCCTGCGTAAGGGCCGCCATCAGCTTCTCGCAGAGGGGCGAGGCAATCGCCTTGGCCAACACGTCCATCGCCTCGGGCGAACCAGGCTGACGAATGAACGCCAGAGAGAAGCCCGCGGTATCGAAACAGCGGAGCTGATAAAGTTCATTCAAGGTGAACGCTTCCTTCGGTTCGACGACGACGAAACACCCCCGCACTTCCACGACGCGGAACTTGCCACCCCGGACTTCATCTTCGCGTGCCTCATCGGCCACAATCGACTCCAAACCCTTGCGACAACGCAGATGTAGGCGTAGTCCAGCCTGCTTTGGGATGACCGCATCTAAGCGTACATTACTGGGGCCTTCCTGTCGGGCGACGCTCGCCCGCACCTTCTGCTCGTCGAGTAGTTTCTCGCCGGAGCCAGCCATCGCCTTGAGGGTCGCGGCCCCGCCAATTTTCTCCAAAGCAGCGGCCACCTTCTTTTTCTCCCGGTCGACATCGGTCGTCTTTAGAATATCGATGAGCTTACGTTCCGACTCTTCATCGCCGCCGAGCTTCGGGATGGCCGCCGTCGCGTAGCGGCGAATCTTTTCCGAGGAATCCTGCAACAGGCTGATCATCCAGGCCTTTACCGCGGCCTTCATCTCCGGGTTACGTGAGGTCGAAAAAACTACCCCGACGGCACGGACCAGCGCTACCTGCTGGTTGCGCTCCTTGGGCCCGAGTTGATTGAACTTCGGAACTTCCTCGTTCCAAAGTTGAGCAGCCGGCAACTCCCGCAACTGTCGGTAAAGGTCGTTGTCAGCTTTCATGGCTTTGTAAGTCGGGCGGGCGACCGGCAAAGTCAAGGGAGACGGCAAGCGGCACCAAGTGCCCTCAGGCTGCCCAGATTAACTCTGAGTTGTCGCACTTTGGGCTTTTTCCTAACAAAAATAACCAAAAGGCAGGCACGACCAAACTGCCTTGGCTTTTGGCACGGAACCCCTGCTGCTCCCCTCGAAAACCTATCCACAAGTTGCCTTTGACAGGGGGGGATTATTGCCCACTAGATTTAGCCGTCTTGCGGACTCCGCAACGGCACCCGGCGGCTCACCCCCGCCCTCGTCCAAATCTGAACACTTTTTGCCCACACCAGAAATGAAGAATCCCGGACTTCCCGAAAAACAGGGTCTCTACGACCCCCAGTTTGAGCATGACGCCTGCGGCGTCGGCTTTGTTTGCCAAATGAAGGGCAAACGTTCGCACGATATCATCCAGCAAGCCCTCACCATCTTGGTGAATCTGGACCACCGCGGAGCCTGTGGCTGTGAAGTCAACACGGGGGACGGCGCCGGCATCCTCCTTCAATTGCCCCATGGCTTCTTTGCCAAGGTCGGCCCTACCAATCTCCCAAAACCAGGCCACTACGGCGTGGGCATGCTCTACGTCTCTCCTGACGCCAAGATCCGTGCTTCGACCGAACAAACCTTTGCCGACCTCGCTAAGTCCCTCGGCCTCACCATTCTCGGCTGGCGCAACGTCCCAGTCGACAACTCCTCCCTCGGCCAGACCGCCATCAGCAGCGAGCCCGTCGTTCGCCAGGCCTTCTTAAGCCGCCCGGCTGACTGCGCCACCGATCAGGACTTCGAGCGCAAGCTCTTCATCCTGAGCAAGCAGGCCCACCACCAAATCCGCGCCACGGGCAAGGACGAGTTCTACTACGCCAGCTCCCTTTCCTGCCGGACCATCATCTACAAGGGCATGCTCATGCCCGAGCAGGTCGGTAAGTACTTCCTCGACCTCGCCGATAAGTCGATGGACACCGCCCTCGCGCTCGTCCACTCCCGCTTCTCGACCAACACCTTCCCAAGCTGGGAACGTGCGCACCCGTATCACTACATCGCGCACAACGGCGAAATCAACACCCTCAACGGTAACGTCAATTGGATGAAGGCCCGCGAGCCTCTCCTGGCCAGCCCGCTATTCGGCAAGGAACTCACGAAGATTCTCCCGATTGTTAACCCCAATGGTTCCGACTCCGCCAAGTTCGACAACGTCCTCGAGCTCGTCGTCATGGGTGGCCGCTCGTTGCCGGAGGCGATGATGATGATGATTCCGGAGCCTTGGAACGGCCACGAATCCATGAGCGCCGAAAAGAAGGCGTTCTACGAATACAACTCTTGCCTCATGGAGCCGTGGGACGGCCCCGCCTCCGTCGTCTTCACCGACGGCACGATGATCGGTGCCACCCTCGACCGTAACGGCCTCCGCCCTTCCCGCTACTACGTGACCAAGGATGACTTCGTCATCATGGGTTCCGAAGCCGGCGTCCTCCCGATTGACCCCGCCAACATCGCCTCCAAGGGCCGCCTGCAGCCGGGCCGCATGTTCCTCGTGAACATGGAAGAAGGCCGCATCGTCGCCGACGAGGAGATCAAGGAGAAAATCGCCTCCCAGAAGCCCTACCGCGAGTGGCTCGATAAGAACCTCATCAAGCTCGCCGATATCGCCGACGCCCCGGCCGCCACGCCGACGTCGCACAGCAATACCGTCCAGCGCCAACTCGCCTTCGGTTACACCTTTGAAGATCAGCGCAAGCTACTCGTCCCGATGGCCAAGGATGGTGTCGAAGCCATGGGCTCGATGGGCACGGACATCCCGCTCGCCGTCCTCTCCAATAAGTCAAAACTCCTCTACGACTACTTTAAGCAGCTCTTCGCGCAGGTCACCAACCCGCCGATCGACTGTATCCGTGAAGAGATCGTCACCTCCTCCGTCACGACGATCGGACCCGAGCGCAACCTGCTCGACCCGAATCCGTCTAGTTGCCACCTGATCGAGCTTCAGTCGCCTATCCTCACCAACGAGGAACTCGCCAAGCTCCGCCACGTCGCCCACGGTCAGTTTAAATCTGTCACCATCCCGACCCTCTTCGACGCCAAGTCCGGCGCCAAGGGCCTCGAGAAGGCCATGGATGAAGTCTGCCGCCAGGCCGGCCTACATATCGACGCGGGCATCAACCTCATTATCCTGAGCGACCGCGGCGTCGACCGTCACAACGCCGCCATCCCGCCCCTGCTCGCCGTCTCTGGCCTGCACCACTACCTCATCCGCGAAGGCAAGCGCACCAAGGTTGGCCTCATCCTCGAGTCCGGCGAACCGCGCGAAGTGCACCACTTCTGTACCCTGATTGGCTACGGTTGCGCGGGCATTAATCCCTACCTGGCGTTTGAGACCCTGGACGACATGATCAAGCAAGGCCTGCTGGTCGGCGTCGACCATTACACGGCCTGCAAGAACTACGTGAAGGCCGCCACCAAGGGCATCGTCAAGGTCGCCTCTAAGATCGGCATCTCCACCATCCAGAGTTACCTCGGCGCACAGATTTTCGAATGCGTGGGCCTTCAGCAGAAGGTCGTCGACAAGTACTTCACCGGCACGGCCACGCGCATCGAAGGCGCGGACGTCGCCGCCGTCGCCGAAGAGACACTTGAGCGTCATAACCGCGCATTCCCTGAGCGCGTCGATACCCCCGCCACCCTCGAAGTCGGCGGTGACTACCAGTGGCGTAACGAAGGCGAAGGCCACCTCTTCAGCCCACAGGTTATCCACTCGCTCCAGAAGGCTGTCCGCACGAATAACTACGACACCTTCAAGGCCTACTCCGGGCTGGTGAACGACCAGATGCAGCAGATCTTCACGCTGCGCGGCCTCCTCCAATTCAAGGCCCGCACCCCGGTTGACATCAGCGAAGTCGAGTCCATCGAAAACATCTTAAAACGCTTCAAGACGGGCGCGATGAGCTACGGCTCTATCTCGACCGAGGCTCACGAAACCCTCGCCGTCGCGATGAACCGCATCGGCGGCAAGTCCAACACCGGCGAAGGCGGCGAAGACCCCGCGCGTTTCACCTGGACCAACGAACAGGGCGACTCGAAGAACTCCGCCATCAAGCAGGTCGCCTCCGGCCGCTTCGGCGTCACGAGCCGCTACCTGACCAACGCCAAGGAAATTCAAATCAAGATGGCCCAGGGCGCGAAGCCCGGCGAAGGCGGCCAGCTCCCCGGCGGCAAGGTCTACCCGCCCATCGCCAAGGTGCGTCACTCGACCCCAGGCGTCGGCCTCATTTCGCCGCCCCCGCACCACGACATCTACTCGATCGAGGACCTTTCGGAACTCATCCATGACTTGAAGAACGCCAACCGCGCCGCGCGGGTGTGCGTGAAGCTCGTCTCGGAAGTCGGCGTGGGCACCATTGCCACCGGTGTCGCCAAGGCGCACGCGGACGTCGTCCTCATCTCTGGCTTCGACGGCGGTACCGGCGCTTCGCCCCAGACCTCCATCAAGCACGCTGGCCTGCCTTGGGAACTCGGCCTCGCCGAAACCCACCAGACCCTCGTCCTCAATAACCTCCGCTCCCGCATCGTCGTCGAAACCGACGGCCAGCTGAAGACCGGCCGTGACGTCGTCATCGCCGCCCTCCTCGGCGCCGAAGAGTTCGGCTTCGCCACAGCCCCGCTGGTGACCCTCGGCTGCATCATGATGCGCGTCTGTCACCTCAACACCTGCCCGGTTGGCGTCGCCACCCAGGACCCTGAGCTCCGCAAGAACTTCACCGGCCGTCCGGAAGACACCGTGAACTTCATGCGCTTCATCGCCCAGGAAGTCCGTGAGATCATGGCCCAACTCGGCTTCCGCACGCTCAACGAGATGGTCGGCCGCACCGACGCCCTCGAAGCGCGTCACGCCGTCGATCATTGGAAGGCCAAGGGCATTGACCTCTCCAAGCTACTCTACTCGCCGAAGGCCGGCCCCGAAGTGGGTCGCTTCTGTACCGAGAAGCAGGACCACGGCCTCGAGAAGGGCCTCGACCTCTCCATCCTCCTAGCGAAGTGCCAACCCGCCATCAACCATGGTGAGAAGGTCCGCTACGAAGGCGAGATCAAGAACACCCACCGCGTCGTCGGCACGATTCTCGGCAACGAAATCACGAAGAAGCATATCGACGGCCTGCCGGACGGCACCATCCACCTGAAGTTCAAGGGTAGCGCGGGCCAGTCCCTCGGCGCCTTTGTCCCCGCGGGCGTGACGATCGAACTCGAAGGCGACGCCAACGACTACGTCGGCAAGGGCCTCAGCGGCGGTCGCGTTATCGTCTACCCCGACGCCAAGGCCACCTTCCCGGCTGAAGATAATATCATCCTCGGCAATGTCGCCCTCTACGGAGCAACCTCCGGCGAGGCCTTCTTCCGCGGTATGGCGGGCGAACGTTTCTGCGTCCGCAACTCGGGTGCGACCACCGTTGTCGAAGGCGTGGGTGACCACGGCTGTGAATACATGACCGGTGGACGCGTCGTCGTCCTCGGCCTCACGGGCCGCAACTTCGCGGCTGGCATGAGCGGTGGCGTGGCTTACGTCCTCGACGAGAAGGGTGACTTTGCGATCCGCTGCAATAAGCAGATGGTCGGCCTTGAAAAGCCTGACGCTAACGATGCCGCGGAACTCCGTGGCCTCATCGAGCGCCACGCCGAACTCACGGGCAGCCAGAAGGCTAAGAAGCTCCTCGCAAACTGGGACGTCTCCCAAACCCACTTCGTCAAGGTGATGCCCAAGGACTATAAACGCGTCCTCCAGGCCATCGCCGCGGCGCAGGCCAAGGGACTCAGCGGCGACGCTGCTCTCAACGAAGCCTTCGAGATCAACTCCCGCGACCTCGCCCGAGTTGGCGGCGGCTGATCACCCAACACGTCCACACCTAAGACCTTCTGCACCATGGGAAAACCTACCGGATTTGTCGAATTCCAGCGCGAACTCCCGCCTGATCGCGATGCCCTCACCCGCATCGGGGATTGGAAAGAGATTCACCACCATCACTCCGACGAGAAGCTCCAGAAGCAGGGCGCACGCTGCATGGATTGCGGCGTACCGTTCTGCCATACGGGCAAGCTCATCAGCGGGATGGCCAGCGGCTGCCCGATCAACAACCTAATCCCCGAGTGGAACGACCTCGTCTACAAGGGCCTCTGGCATGAGGCGCTCGAACGCCTCCACAAGACCAATAACTTCCCGGAGTTCACCGGACGCGTCTGCCCCGCCCCGTGCGAAGGCTCGTGCGTACTGGGCATGAACAAGCCCGCCGTCACGATCAAGAACATCGAAGTCTCGATCGTCGACAAGGGCTGGGACAACGGCTGGATCATTCCCCGTGCCCCGACCAAGCGCACAGGCAAGAAGGTCGCCGTCATCGGTTCCGGACCCGCTGGCCTCTCCGCCGCCGCGCAGCTCAACTACGCCGGCCATAACGTCACCGTCTTCGAACGTTCCGACCGTCCGGGCGGCCTGCTGATGTACGGCATCCCAAACATGAAGCTCGATAAGAACGAAGTCGTGCTCCGCCGCATCTCGCTCCTCGAAGCCGAAGGCGTGACCTTCAAGTGCGGCGTCAACGTCGGCGTCGATATCTCGCCCGAACAGCTCCGCAAGGACTTCGACTCCGTCATCCTCACCGTCGGCGCCACCAAGGGTCGCGACCTCCCCCTCCCCGGCCGCGACGCCAAGGGCGTGCACCTCGCGATGGAGTTCCTCGCCGCCAACACGAAGAACCTCCTGGACGGCAAGTCCCCTGACGCGTCCTTCACCGCCAAGGGAAAGGACGTCGTGATCATCGGCGGCGGCGACACCGGCACCGACTGCGTGGGCACCTCGCTCCGCCACGGCTGCAAGTCCGTCGTCCAGCTCGAGATCATGGCGAAGTCCCCGCTCACCCGCGCCAAGGATAACCCCTGGCCGGAATGGCCGAAGACCTACAAGGTGGACTACGGCCAGGAAGAAGCCGCTGCCAAGTTCGGCTCCGACCCTCGCGTCTACATCACCACCGCCACGAAGTTCGTCGCCGACGAACAGGGTAACCTCAAGGAAGTTCACACCGTCGAAGTCGAATGGAAGAAGAACGATAAGGGCGTCTTCGGCCCCCAGCAGATCGCCGGCACCGAGAAGATCCGTCCTGCTCAGATCGTCCTCCTCGCCATGGGCTTCATGGGTCCGGAACAGCCTCTCCTCGAAGCCTTCGGCGTCGAACGCGATGCCCGCTCCAACGTCAAGGCCGAGCACGAGAAGTACGTGACCAACCTCCCCGGCGTCTTCGCCGCCGGAGACTGCCGTCGCGGCCAGTCCCTCGTCGTCTGGGCCTTCAACGAAGGCCGTGGTGTTGCCCGCGAGTGCGACAAGTTCCTGATGGGCAAGACGGAGCTCCCGTAAGCTTCGCTTCCATCGTCCGCCGAAGCCCGACTCATCGAGTCGGGCTTCTTGTTGGCGGGGTTTCGCCTTGTGTCAGCCTGCGGGGCTACCACCTTGCTGCCATGGCCATCGCCCCCTGGTTCAAGCCGGCGCTCTTGCGCTCCCTGCGAGCGGGCTACGGGCGTGCCGACTTCCTCGCCGACCTCGCGGCCGGCCTGCTCGTGGGCGTGGTCGCCCTGCCCCTCTCGATGGGCCTAGCCATCGCTTCTGGCGTCAGCCCCGAACAAGGCCTCTACACGGCCATCATCGGCGGCGTGACCGTCTCCCTGCTCGGCGGCTCCCGCGTGCAGGTCGCCGGCCCCGCCGGCGCGTTCGTCGGTATCTGCGCCGCGGCGGTCATCACCCACGGCTACCTCGGCCTCGCCTTGGCCACCCTGATGGCAGGCGGGATGCTTCTGGCCTTCGGCACGCTGCGCCTCGGCAAGTACATCGGCTACATCCCCTACCCGGTCGTCATCGGCTTCACGACGGGCATCGCGCTCATCATCGGCAGCACGCAGATCGACTCGGCCCTCGGCATCACCGACCCCACTCCGGCGATTCCCGACTTCATCGGCCGGATCGCGTATGTCTTCCGGCACGTCAGCCAAGTCCACCTCGGTAGCATCGCGGTCGCCGTCGGCACGCTCGCGGTCATCGTCGGCCTGCGGAAGCTCTCGCTCAAGATCCCGGGCGCCCTCATCGCTGTGCTACTCGGCACGCTCATCGTGACGCTCCTCGGCGTGCCGGATTCCTCCGTCCAAACCATCGGCACCAAGTTCAAGGAAATCAGCGCCAGTTTCCACCTGACAGACTGGAGCGCCGCCCTGCCCGATCGGGCCGCTTGGCTACACAAGGCCTGGGAGGTTCTGCCACTGGCCTTCGGCATCGGCCTGCTGGTCGGCATCGAATCCCTGCTCTGCGCCGTCGTCGCCGACGGGATGTCCGGCGACCGCCATGACTCCGACACCGAACTGGCCGCCCAAGGCGTCGCCAACATCGCCTCAGCCTGCTTCATGGGCCTGCCCGTGACCGGGGTCATCGCCCGCACAAGCACCAACGCCCGCGCCGGCGCGAAGACCCCGGTCTCAGGCCTCATCCACGCCGCGACGGTCCTGGCCATCCTGCTCATCCTGGCCCCGCTGGTGAAACTCATCCCGCTGGCCTCGCTGGCCGGCGTCCTGCTGTCGGTCTGCTGGTATATGGCCGAGCTCCCCCTCTGGCCCCGGCTCTTCCGCTCGGGTGGCTCGGACATGATCCTGCTGGTGCTCACGTGCGCGATCACGGTCTTCGTCGACCTCATCTGGGCCGTCGGCCTCGGCGTCATCGCCGCCTTCGTCTTCTTGCTGATTCGCAAGTCCTCGCATCCCGAGAAAGAGGAACCCGAGACCATCGACGTCGTGGAAGCTGACGCCGAGGTGCGTCTAGCGCTCTCAGGGCACCTGCACTTCGGTCGCGCCGCCGAACCACGCGCCGTCGAAGCCCGCCTGAAGGCCGGCACGCTCCACCTAACCTTGGACTTCAGCCACGCCCTCTTCGTCGACTGTTCCTACGCCCAGGCCCTCCGCGAACTCGCCACCCATGCCCGCAAACAAGGCGTGACCGTGCGTGCCGTCGGGCTCCAAGGCCGCTCCGCCGCCGACTTCGCCCGCTTCGGCCTCCGCGAAGTCATCGCGATCTGAAGACGGATTGTCTGAGATTGCCCAGTAGAGGCGCCCCACCTAGGTTGCCGCCGTGAGCACGACCTCCCTCGAAAGCCTCAAGTCCGTCGCGCTGACCACGGCCATCGCCGCCGGCGACCTGCTCGCCAAGGGCGCCCAGATGAAGGTCAATACCTCCACCGATGACGACGTGAAGATGCAGGCGGACATCGATTCGGAATACCTGGTGCGCGACATGCTCAAGGCGACGGGCATCCCCGTGATCGGCGAAGAACTCGGCGGCGACGCCTCCCTCTTCGACGGCGACAGCCTGTACTGGGTCGTCGACCCTCTCGACGGCACCTACAACTACCTTCGTCGCCAGCCTTCGACCTGCGTCTCGCTCGGCCTGATGCGGGGCAAGGAACCGGTGCTCGGCGTGATCCATGACTTCACCGCCAAGAAGACTTATCTCGGCGTCGTCGGCGAAGGCAGCTTCATCAATGGCGTCAGCATCACGCCTGGCTGGGTGAAAGACATGAACGATGCGTGCATCATGACGGGCTTCCCCGCGGCGGCGGATAAATCTGGTCCCGCCATGCAGCGCTTCATCGACCAAGTCGCCCGTTACAAAAAAATCCGCATGATTGGTTCAGCCGCCCTCGCCCTCGCCTACGTAGGAGAAGGCGTGGCGGATACCTACTACGAATCTGGCACCAATTTATGGGACGTCGCAGCCGGGCTCGCGATTATCAAGGCCTCTGGCGGTTACTTCCGACTCGTCCCCACAGGCAAGCGTCCGTTGAACTATGATCTCTGGGCCTCGTCCCACGAGGAATGGACGCACTGAGCCCTGCGCCTTAGGCGTGGACAAAAGAGACGGGCACCCTAGGTTTTGCCCGTGGTCATCCTCCTAACAAACCCGCTTACCGCCGTGAAAGAAGCCGTGATTAAACACGCGGCCGAAACGCATGCTGAAAAGATTCTCGGCCAGGACTACGCCAGCCCAGGCTTCTGGATCGCCCTAGCGATGGTCGTCATTTACGTCCCGCTCCTCGGGCGCCTTGCGGCTAAACACTTCTTTAGCAAAGACGGCACCCTGATTGGTATCGGCCTGACTGGACTCATCTCCCTCGCCCTCACCTTTGCCGCCATCTGCATGGCCGACACGAGCCTCTCGGGCTTTATTCCTAAGTCCGTTGAAATCCTGGTTATCTCCCTGTGCACTGCCACGGTAGTCCTCTTGGTGACCAGCGCCTCCGCACAGGTCCTCAGCATGGGCTTCGGGCCTTCCCTAGGCCTGCAGCTGATCTTCTGGAACATCGTCCTACTCGCCCAGCTGGCCACGCGGTTCTTGATGGAATTCTGGAAACACGTCTGAGCCTAAGGCCCCGTAAAGCAAGCCGGCCGGCCTCCTCGCGGAGACCGGCCGGCTGCTTGGTCTTCAAACGAACTCAGCCCGTCGCCTGTAAGCCGGCCGCGATGGCATTCAGCGAGAGCAACATCTGAGGAAGCAAGGCGTCCGCCTCCTTGCGATCGCCTTCCGCCACCTTCTTACGCCAATCCTTCAAGAGGCTCACCTGCTGCTCGTGCAGCAGGTCGATCGCGGATTCGCGCAGGGCGATAACCTTGCGGAGGCGCGGGCGACCTTCACTGAGCTTGGAGCCAGAAAGTTCATCGAGCATCTTCCGGGCGAGGTTATGCTCCGCGAGGATGCGCTTCAGGAAGTGATTCCGGAGCTTACGATCCGTGACCAAGCCACCGTAGAGCTTCATCATATTACGATTTGACGCCAAGACGCTCGTGGAAGCGTTCTTTAGCATATAACGGAGCGGTGCCCAGTTATCGTAATTCTTCCGGATAATCTCGAAGCCCTTGGGGTCTTCTTCCTTGAGGCGTGCCAAGGCCGAGCCAACGCCATACCAACCTGACAGGTAGAAACGGGCCTGACTCCAGGCGAAGACCCAGGGGATGGCACGCAAGTCCTCGAGGGAGGCGGCACCGGTACGACGTGAGGGACGCGAACCAATCCGACTGGCCTCAATGACATCGATCGGGGTAGCCTGACGGAAGAAGTCAATAAAGCGAGGAGTCCGGATGAGGGACTGGTAAGCTTCGCGGGAGAATTCCGCCAAGCGGTCCATGACCTTGGCCTGGATGGATTCATTTCGAACCGCCACATCGTGCAGGAAAGTATTCTGGGTCACACCCGCCGTCAGTAACTCCAAATTATTCACCGCGGTGATATGGTTGGCGTACTTCTGGGTGATGCTCTCACCCTGCTCGGTCACGCGCATCTCACCATGGATGGTGCCCTGCGGGAGCGCATCGATAAAGCGATGGGTCGGGCCGGCGCCGCGCGAAATCGTGCCTCCGCGGCCATGGAAGAAGATGATCCGGACGCCGTGCTTCTCACCCACCGCGGCGAGATTCTGCTGAGCTCGGTAAAGATTCCAGAGTGAAGCCAGAATGCCTCCGTCCTTATTGGAGTCGGAGTAACCAATCATGACCTGCTGGGTCAGCCCATCAGTGATGCCCGCATCACGGCGAGCCTGCAATGTGCGCTTAGTCATCGGATGGGACAGGAACGCATCCATAATGCCCGTGCTCCGCTCAAGGTCATCGATGGTCTCGAAGAGCGGTACGACCGGCAGGAGACAGTGGGCATCTTCCGAACCGCCACCCGTCAGGCCAGCCTCACGGGCAAGCAGGTAAACTGAAAGTAAATCAGAGACCGATCGGGTCATGCTGACGATCAACGAGCCCAAACCCGCCGAGCCATACTGATCAATATGCACGACCAGCGCCCGATGACAGGCAACGACCGCATCCGCCTCTGGGCCAATACTGGCCTGCTCACGCATAAACGGACGCGTGGAGCGTAGCTCGGAATCCAGGAAGCCTAGGCGACGCGATTCGTCCCACTGCGCGTAATGAGCATCATCCTGACCAGTCGCAGCGAGCAGCTGTCCGATTGCCTTGTCATGGAAGGTACTGTTCTGGCGAATATCCAGCGACGCCATGTGGAAACCGAAAGTACGCAGGAAGCGAATGAGCGGATCGAGTTCGGCCCGGGCGATGCGCCCTGCCCCAACGTCAATCAACGTCTCCCGCAAGAAAAGTAAATCCGCGAGGACACCCTCCGGTGAGCGATGCTGGCCAGCACCGAGCTCCCCTTCGGCGGCGGGTACACGCAGGCGGACGAGATTGATATACTGGCGCCAAGTCTCCCCGATATTGCGCTTAATTGCATCGGCCCCGGCTTCGCCGTGCGCGGCCGCATGCTTCTCCACCTGCCGGATGAAGACCGCGGGCGGTTGCTGCAGGTGATCGCCCAACGAGAGCCGCTGGCCTAAGACCTCCAACCGGTCATTACAGATGGCAATCGCGGTAGAACGGAAAAGATTAAGGGCCCGCGTGGTGACTTCGGCCGTCACCAACGGATGTCCGTCGCGATCGCCGCCCACCCAAGTGCCGAGCACGATTTGCGGCAGTGAATCCGGATGTTCAATGCGGGCTGCATCTAGGCCGGCCTCTTCCCAGGCCTGACGCAGGCGCAGGTCCATGCTGACCACGGCATCCGGGAAAACCTTAGAGAGGAAATAATTAATATTACGAAGCTCAGACTGCACGTCTGGCTTCTGATGATAGATTTCGCCAGTCCGCCAGAGGCGCTCGAGGGCGACCTTAATCTCTTCGCGGATCGCGCGCTGCTCCGCAACGGTCCACATATTGTTCTCACGTCGGACGAGCAGTTTGTAGATTTCGCGATGAATCTCCAGGACGGTGGCACGCTTGGCTTCAGTGGGGTGAGCCGTCAGCACCGGATCGACCCGCATGCGATTCAGGCGCTTGGCAATCTGTCGGTCGGTTAGACCCGCCTCGACGAGCGAGCGGAGGGCGCGACCCCACGAGCCAGGATCAGAGGCGAGGCCGTGCTTATCTTCGCGCAGTCGCTTGGACTGAGCGGAAGCATTCTCCTCGACCATGTTCAGTAACTGGAAGGCGATCGAGTAAGCCTGCACGCCGCGGTAAGAAAAAATCTGCACACCACGCAATTTACGCTTACCCATCCAAGGCAAAGTGCCGGCCAAATCCTTGTGGTCCAACTGCTCGAGCACCTCGACAAAGCAGCTCATCATGAAGTCGAGGTCCTTATCGACTTTTTTGAGTCCGCGGGCGAGTTCGTTGCTGATGGCCATGCGACGAGAGTCGTAGCATGGGCTAAGGAAATCCCGCAACCGCAAACCCCTGCGGCTTGCGTATAAGCCCATCCGCCCTTTGATGAAAAACAGCCATGGCGGAATCACGGATCATCCTTCCCGACCTCTGGCAGCAAGCCGCCCTCCGAGCCTTGCGCCAAGGTGAGGATGTCGTCGTCCAAGCCCCGACCGGCGCCGGCAAGACCCACGTCTTCGAATTGCTCATCAAGGGCGGGCATCGCGGCCAAGCGGTCTACACGGTACCCACCCGGGCCCTGGCCAACGACAAACGGTCCGAATGGCTGGCCCAAGGCTGGGATGTGGGCATCGCCACGGGCGATATCAGTGATAACCTGAGCGCCCCGGTGATTGTCGCGACCCTCGAGACGCAACGTCACCGCTTCCTCGAAGGCAGGCACCCGGACCTACTCGTGGTGGATGAATACCAGATGCTGGCCGATCAGCGGCGAGGGGCGGCCTACGAGACCGTCTTGGCCATCGCCCCACCCCAGACCCAGCTCTTATTACTCAGTGGCAGCGTCTCCAACCCTAAGGCCGTGGCCGACTGGCTGCGCTCCCTCGGCCGCAAGGTCACCCTGATCGAAGAACACACCCGCCCCATCCCGCTCGAGGAAGTCTCCTTGGACGCCTTGGAGACCCGCGAGCCTCCGGGCATCAAGGGCTATATCGCCCGGGCGGTGATTCGTGCGGTCCTGGCCGACCTCGGCCCCGTTCTGGTCTTCGCCCCCCGCCGCCGGGCGGCCGAGCATATTGCCCGCGACATCGCCGCCGGCCTCCCCCTCGGCAACGGCCCCCAACTCTCCCCCAGCCAGCGTGCTTGTGCCGGGGATGACCTGAATCGCCTCCTCCGCCAAGGGGTCGGGCTTCACCACAGCGGGCTGACGTTCGAGCAACGGACCGAACTCATTGAGCCTTGGGCCAAGGCTGGTCGGCTCAGCGTCGTGGTCGCCACCACTGGCCTAGCCTCAGGCATTAATTTCTCTCTCCGCTCGGTGCTCGTCACGGATCGCCGGTACGCCGCCGATCACGCCGAAAAAGAAATCCGCCCGGACGAACTTCTGCAAATGTTCGGCCGCGCCGGCCGGCGCGGACTGGATGAACGCGGCTACGCCCTCTGGACCGGAGACTCGCCTCGACTAGGTGAAGCTAAACCACTCCAACTCCATCGTAGCGAAGGTCTCGATTGGCCCGCCTTCCTCTCGGTGATGCGCCGAGCACCGCAGCCCATCGCTACTGCCCGCAAACTGGCCGCCTCACTTTTCACCAAAGAGCACATCGACCTCGCACTCGATAGCCTCGACACCTCCGAAGAATCTACGCCCACACCGTCCGCCGGCATCGTTCGGCAGATTCACGAAATCCAAGGCAAGAATGGCCTCTGGCAACGCGAACGGCCCACGCATCGCGTCAAATTCAAAGAGGCCCTCATCTTCGTAAAGGGCACCTGGCATCCTGCCTTATCCAAACCCGATGCCCTCCGTGAGCTAAATTTCGGCACTCCCTGCAAACTCGAAACAATCGATAGCCAACCCATCTATGGACGGACGGTGACGCTGGCACACTTTCCCAAGGAAAGCGGCGCCGGCAAACTCGTGCCCGCTGAATGGCTCCTGAAATCATTACGGCGAGTCGAAGGTGATAGAGGGCCGCAGCGGACTTGGAAACTTGAACTTCTCGAAAAAGAGATTCTGCCGCTCATGCCAAAACTCACTCAAGGCGGACGCGCCCACGGTGGGCTCTTCCTCGGCCGCGACAGCGTCCAACTCAAACTGGACTACACCGAAGCCGAAGTGAAAGTCTGGCCCGATGCGGAGAACCAGTTGCTGATGAATCCGCCAATGCGCATCACGGAGAAGCAAGATATTAATCTGCGCGAAGTCCTGAGCGGTGGCACGCTACACACCGCCAAGGCGGGGCGACTCTGGCGTAAGCTCGGGCTGATCGACCCATCGGGCATTCCCACCGAACGCGGTGAAATCGCCTCACTCTTTCAACACGGCGAAGGCCTCGCCGTCGCGGCCGCCCTCGAGGATAAATCGTATGACGCGGAGGCCGTCGCCTGGGACCTCGCAGAGCTCCGCGCCGGCGAACGGGTCGCCGCCGTCGCCCGTAACTCCAGCCGACTCGGGGCCTGTTGCCGGCTGAAATATAAATCCCTCACCGCGGAGGGCTATCTGCGCGAAGGACTACCCGCCGGCTTCGGCGAAGGATGTGCCGAATCCCTCAAGGCCTTCGCCCTCCATGGCAAAATCCCGCCGGAGGATGCGGAAGGACATGGGCCTGGTGCAGGCGACATGGAACGGGCCGTACTCGAATGGCGCAGCACCCTGCAACTCATCGCGCACGGGCCGGACCACCCCTCAACTCGCTGGCAACAGCTGCGGGAAGCGTCTGGTCGCGTCCTCGCCCAGATCGCCCCTAAACCCGGCCGGCACTAGCCGCTTACTTTGCCGTGATGGCCTTGGCCGCGGCCTTGGCCATCTCGCCGGCGCCTTCCGTGTTCGGATGGACGCGGTCAGGCAGGAGTTCGGGCTTCTTCTCGAGGGCGGCATGCATGTCGATCACTTCGCAGCCGAGTTCCTTGGCCAGCGCATCGAGACGCGGAATCTCCTTCTGCACGTTCTCTTCATTGATGCCATAATTACCCTTACCCGGGACTGGCACCGGGCGACAGATAAACACCTTCGGCTTCGCAGCCAGGCTCTGGAATGATTTCACTAAGTCGCGGTAATCGGCGACAAACTCCGCCTCGAATTTCCAGTTCTGGGGCTTGGTGTCATTGGTGCCGAGCATGATCACGACGACATCGGGATTCATCCCGAGGGCGTTCTGGTAGGCCTTCTCTTTCCAATAAGGGTAATCGCCTTTGCGGAGCAGCGTGCGACCACTGACACCGTAGTTACCGACCTTATACTTATCGCCGAGCAGCTCCTGAAGCTGGGAGGGGTAAGACTTACCCTTAGCCGCACCCGCGCCCTGCGTGATGCTGTCACCCACGCAGGCGACTTTGATGGGTTCGGCGGCACGGGCGGTCATAAAAGAAATAAGTCCGAGAAGCAGGAGGGATAGGCGCATGGTGGGGTGCGACCACTCAATCCCTTTCGGAAAAGATTTCCAAGGCAGAATAATCTGAACACGGAAGCACAGCCCGCTTACTTCAGCCTCCCCGACTTAGGCTCCCTCAATCCGTACTCCAAATCGGACTTAAAGCTGCGCAAGTCATCCGAAAATCGCACCCGCCAAAAAGCCTCTTCCTTAAAAAAGATATCGATTGTCTTCCCATCGACCACCTTGAACGGGGTCTTCCCGTTAAATGGCAGACTGATGGTACCGTCCTCACTGAAAGTCATCGGATAGGCAGCACCCTTGAAATTATTCGTGGTATACCAATTCCAAGAGGTTCCTTTAAGCCTGGCTGCGAGTAGCTCCGCCCCCTGGGCCGCCGCTTTCACGTCGGCCATGGCTTTCTGGGCTTTCTCCTTCTCCAACTGAACCTCCAATGGCGATTTGACCGGCGACTTACCGGACAGTGGCCCCACCCAAATGAGCTCAATGTGAAAAACCTGACACAACCCTGGGGCGACAATGTTGTCGGCCAAGAATCGCAAACGAGTGCCACGCGTCAGCACCTCGATGTCGCCGAATTTATAAAGCTGAGGCTTCGCCTCGCCTTTGACCTTCTGCAGCGGGCGACGAATTGGCTGGGCCTCACCGACCTTGGCGAGCAAGTAGCCACCACCCTCCGGAATGATGCTCGCGGCGAGGCGATATTTGCCGGGCTCCAGATCGAGGTCAAAATCGATGAACTCCTTCGTTAGGAGCCAGTGTCCGATAAAAGGTTCGTCGAAGTAAGTCGTGGCGAAGCGCTTCAACCCAGGAGTAATCTTCGCTTCGGAGGCCGCGATCATGATGGGCCCCTTCGACGCATCAGCGGCGTAAACTGCCGTGCCGAAAAAGGCCAGCATGAGGGGTAAGGACCACCGTCGCATGGAGGCATACTACCCCCCCCCCGTACCAAAAATAAAGGTGATTCTTCCACAAAACCAGCCCCCAGAAGCACACCCCCAGAAGCACCGGGTTTTGACCTTCCCTCCCCCGCCTTGACCGGCTAACCTGTGAGGACAGTCATACACGCGCATTCGCACGGAGCAATCCGTGAGGAAAGTCCGGACACCATAGGGCAGGATTCCCGCCGCAAGTCGGGGCACGTCGCAAGGCGTGACGGATAGTGCCACAGAGAAGATACCGCCTCCTCCGCAAGGAACGAGGTAAGGGTGAAAAGGTGGGGTAAGAGCCCACCGCTCGAAGGGTAACCGACGAGGCAAGGTAAACCCAATCCGGTGCAAGACGAACAGGGACCGTTCGAGGTCGCCCACCAAGGTTCCGGGTTGTCGCACCGCCGCAAGGCGGGTCCGCAAGGTCAGAGAAATGAATGCGCAGGGGATCGGCGAGAGCCGCCCAAGGACAGAATCCGGCTTACAGTGTATGGCTCAAAAGACGGAGGGCCGAACGGAAACGTTCGGCCCTCCCCCTTTGCGCCGGGGGCTTACGGCTTGATTCCAACACTATCCAACGGCATCGATAAGGCTACATGGAGGCTCCCTCGGCACCGTCGGTCCGGCTCAACGAGGTGCTTCGTGCTGGCGCTCGCATCGCGATTCTCGCCCCTCACCCTGACGATGAATCCCTAGGCACGGGGGGACTCATCCAGCGTGCCCTGGCCGCAGGAGCGGAAGTACGCGTGATTTTCGTCACCGACGGCGATAACAATCCTTGGCCGCAACGCTTCGTCGAGCGGCGCTGGTTCATTGAAGCCCCCGAACGTGCCCGCTGGGGTGCTCGCCGCCGGGCCGAAGGCCAGCATGCCCTTCAGTTACTCGGTGCGGGCCAAGTCCAAGCAGAGTCCCTCGGCCTGCCCGACGCTGGCATCCTCGCCCTCTGGGAAGAAGACCTGCCCGGCCCGCGCCCGGCCTTCGAAAGGCTGCTGCGTGAGTGGCAGCCCACGCTCGTCGTCGTGCCATCCGAGATCGACCGCCACCCGGACCACCAAGCCACCCATCTCTACGGACTGGACGCCGTGCGTGCCACGGGCCTCCACTGCTTGGTCTACTCCTACCTCATCCATCGCCCTTGGTCTCAGAAGGTGATGCGCCGTCACCTGGCCTCTGATCAACTCGAACTGAGCGATGCCGAAAGATCCCTTAAACTGGATGCCATCCGCTGCCACCACACCCAGATGGCCCTGAGCGGCGAACGTTTCTCCAAATTCGCCAGTCGCGAAGAACGCTATACCCTCGTCCAAATTTCCTGAACATGAGCGCACCCTCCAGCCCCGCACCCGCGGGCCCCGCCTTCCTGCACTCAACCCGCTTCCAAGCGATGGTGCTGACGGCCCTCGTGCTGTTCCTCTTCTGGTGGCGCCTCGGCAGCCTCGGGCTCATTGATCCAGATGAACCTTTCTACGCCCTGACGAGCCGTGAGATGGTGCAATCGGGCGATTGGATCACCCCGCGCGTCTTCGGAGAACCCCAGTTCGAAAAGCCGATTTTGTTCTACTGGGAAACCTGCCTCGCTAAAATTGTCTTCGGCGATAACGAGTTCGCCGCCCGTGTGCCTGGCGCACTCGCCGCTACCCTCGTGGTCTTCCTGACTTGGGGCATTGGCCGGAAACTCTTCACCCCACTTGCCGGCTTCTTAGGCGCCGTCGTCGTCGGCACTGGCGCACTCTTCGTGGTGATGTCGCGCCTGATGCTGACGGACCTTTCCCACACCCTCTTTATCTCGGCAGGCATGTACTGCCTCTGGCGGGCGTTCCACGATGAACCCCGAAGATTTCGCTGGCTGTTGGCCCTGACAATTACCTCCGCCCTTTCGATGCTGACCAAAGGCCCGCAAGGCCTGCTCTTTATCGCCATGGCGAGCGTGGCCTACGCTCGGCTGAGTGGGCTGAAATCACCTTGGAGCTGGCGTCATCTGGCGCTCTGCGTGCCCCTCTGGCTCTTTCTCGTGGTACCGTGGTACCTCGCGATGTTCATGCTTCACAAGTCCGGCCCCACCTCGCCGGCGACTGGCTGGGCCTATTACTGGGACACCTTCTTCATCCACGAGAACTGGGACCGATTCTTCCACGCCGAGCATAAGGGTAATGACCATTGGTATTACTACCTTGAGATGCTCATCGGCGGTTCGCTGCCGTGGATTCCCCTCATCGTCGCCGCGCTCTGGGAAACCGCGGCTCACTTCCGCCAACGCTTCCGCGATCAACCTGGTCTCACCATGGTCATCTGTTGGCTCGCTCCGTCCTATATCTTCATGACCATCGCAGCCAGCAAGCTGCCTAGCTACATCTTCTTCCTCATCGTCCCTGTCGCACTCCTGGCCGGCGTCACCCTTGAGCGCTGGATCCGCGAGGGCTTCGGCCCTATTGAACGCTGGGCGGTGGGATTCTTCACGCTCCTGCAAGGCGTCGTCCTCATCTGGTACCTGCCGACGTTCCACCCCAACTCACTGCCATTCCTCCCTCAACTCATCGCCCTCGGCATACCGCTCACCATCGCCGGCCTCTTTGCCCTATTCCGTAAAGCCTTCATCTGGGCGGCTATCTCCACCGCCTTCAACGTTGTCCTGGTCTTCACCGCCTTCTTCTGGATTGAAGCGCGGCTCGAAGGAACCGTAGGCAGCCGGGAGATTTGCAAAATTGCGGCCACCGCACGCAAACCTGGCGAAAAACTCGTGACCTGCAGCTTCCTCGGCCGGGCAGCGAAATTCTACCTCGGCGAAACCCCAGTCGCAATTTTCGTACCCGACCAGAAACTCTTGGCCGACTTCGGCAAAGGCAACTTCCGCCCCTACTACCCCTTCTACTCCTACCACCCCTTACCGCAGCTCACGATTGAGAAGCAATTAGGCGAATTCGCCGACACCCATGGCTCACTGCTTTGCATCGGTGAGAAACGCGATTTTCGACTCCTGAACACGAGTGAAAGCTCCTCGGTGCGTGGCCGTTGCGAACTGCTCGGCGAAACCGGCGACACCCCCGGACGGGCAGTCTTCCGCATCAACGCGAAGACGGCTAAATAATCAGATCCGGTAAAGGAGCTTAAAGAACCGAATCGTATCTCGCACTGGACGAATCTTACTGGGCTGCCCCTGGTAGATGGTCCGGACCGGTACGTTGGTAATCCTTCCGCCCGCTCGAGCGGTCAGCAGCAGGACCTCGGTCTCGTAATCGTAATGGTCGCTCTTGGCGGCCAAGATGGCGGGATTGGCGACCGCCAAGGCACGATACCCGCATTGGGAATCAGGGATGTGGCAGCGACAGAGATTGCTGATGAGCCACGACATGGAGGCATTTACCATCCGACGAACGAAGGGCATGCCCTTCGGATTAGAGAAACGGTTGCCCGCGACGAGCGCGACGCCCGGCTCCTCAATTGCTTTAAGGAAAAGCGGAATCTGTTCGGCGTCGTGCTGACCGTCGCCGTCCATGGTGATGCCATGGGTGTAGCCCAACTCAGCGAGCCGAGCGAAAGCGGTCTTTAAGCCTGCCCCCTTACCCTTGTTCACTTCATGACGAATCACCATCGCCCCCGCAGCCAGTGCCCTGGCCGACGTCTCGTCTGGCGAGCAGTCGTCGATGACCAAGACCGTGTCCACGAAACGCTTCGCCTCACGCACCACTTCAGCGATGCGCGCTTCCTCGCGGAAAGCAGGCACCACGATGGCTACGCGCAAAAGAGGGGTGGACATTAAAGTCGGGAGAGGCAGCGAGCAGCCGAAGCCGGCATCCCTTTAACCACGTTGCGCGATCGGCGAGTAGGCACGTTCGGTATTCCCGACGTAAATCTGGCGCGGACGATGAATCTTCTGCTTCGTGGTCTCGGCAATTTCCTTCCAATGGGAAATCCAGCCCGGCATGCGACCAATAGCGAAGATCACCGTAAACATCTCCGTAGGGATGCCGATGGCTTTCAGAATGATGCCCGAGTAGAAGTCGACGTTCGGGTAGAGATTACGCTGCTTGAAGTACGGGTCATTGAGCGCAGCCTCCTCTAGGCGCATCGCAATAGCGAGGAGCGGGTCGTTGATGCCGAGCACCTTGAGGACCTTGTCGCACTGGGCCTTGATGATCTTGGCACGCGGGTCGTAGTTCTTGTAAACGCGGTGACCGAAGCCCATCAGGCGGACGCTCTTGGTCTTATCCTTAGCGTCGGCGATGAAGCGTGAACCGTCGTCGCCCGAGGCGTGAATTTCTTCGAGCATCTCGATGACGGCTTGATTGGCACCACCATGCAACGGACCCCAGAGAGCACAAACACCGGCGGAGACGGACGGGAAGAGATTGGCGCCGCCGGAAGCGACCATGCGGACAGTCGAGGTGGAGCAGTTCTGCTCGTGGTCGGCGTGCAACAGCAGGATCAAATCAAGCGCACGGGCGATTTCCGGGTGAACGGCATAATCGGCGTTAGGCTGCGAGAACAAGAGGTGCAGGAAATTGGAGCAGTAATCCAGACCCGGCTTCGGGTAGACGGGTGGCTCGCCCTCCTTGGAGCGGTGAGCGAGTGCCGCGAGCGTGCGCACCTTGGAAATTAGGACGGCGGCGGTCTCGTCAAATTTGGCCAAGTCATGCGTACGCTCGTTGGTGCCGAGCTCAGGGTAATAGCATCCCAGCGTATTCAGCGTGGCGGACAGTACGGCCATCGGGTGGGCGTTCCCAGGGAAACCGCTGAGCGCGATGCGTAGGCCTTCGTGAATCTGAGAATTATCCAGGATGCGTGCCTTGAAGGCGACGAGTTGAGTCGAGGTCGGAAGCTCGCCGTAAATCAGCAAGTAAGCCGTCTCGATGAAGTTGGACTTCTCGGCCAGTTCCTCGATGCCGTAACCGCGGTAGCGAAGGATGCCCTTCTCACCATCGATGAAGGTGACCTTGGATTCACAGGCGCCGGTGTTGGCGTAACCATCGTCAAAGGTGATGTAGCCGGTGTCGTCGCGCAGTTTGCGGACATCGACCCCACGCTCGCCTTCGGATCCGACGACGATGGGGAGGACGATTTCCTTGTCGTCCAGTTTGAGAGTAGCGGTTTTTGAGCTCATGCGGGGGTGGTACCGCCAGAGGACAAAACTCGCCTCAGCGGACGGCTAAAGTCAGGAAATTGCGGTAGAGTTGCAAGCCTTTGACCTGACTTTTCTCAGGATGGAACTGGGTCGCAAAGACCCTCCCCTTCCGCACCCCGCTCACAAAGCGCCCGGCATAGTCGGTCTCACACCAAACTAGCGAGGGGTCGGTCTGCACTACCCGGTAGCTATGCACGAAATAGAAAGGCTCCCCTTCGGCCTTCAGGCCTTCCGTCAGGGGGCTGCCCGGCTTGAAGATAGCCTCGTTCCAGCCCATATGGGGAATCCTTAGGCCTGGCTGCGAAGGGAAGCGCTGGACGACCCCAGGGAAAATGCCCAAGCCAGGGCGGTCAGCCTCCTCGGATCGCTCGAAGAGCACCTGTAGCCCCATGCAGACCCCCAGGAAGGGACGATCAGTAGCGATCCACTGCTTAAGAAAGGATTCAAAATCCGTCCGACGGATACAGTCCATGCAATCGGCCATGGCGCCCTGGCCCGGGAAGACCACCAGCTCAGCCTTCTCGGCCTCCTTGGGCGAAGCCGCGAGAAAAGCATCCGCACCCGCGGCGACCATCGCGCGGCTCACGCTGCGCAGGTTGCCCATGCCATAATCGATGACGGCCACCCGAGGGCGACGCGGTGTCCCAGCGGTTTCCACGGTCAGGCCAGCGAACCCTTGGTGCTCGGCACGCGACCACCCTGACGAGGATCATTCTCCACCGCTTCACGCAACGCGCGAGCGAAGGCCTTGAAGAGCGCTTCCGCGATGTGGTGCGGCTCATCGCCATACTCGAGGCGCAGGTGTAGGTTGCAGCCCAGCGAATTGGCCACCCCTTGGAAGAACTCACGCACCAGGGCGATATTGAAATCCTTCACCATGTAATTGGTAATCTCGACCTGATAGACCATCATCGGGCGATTGCTGAGATCAATGACACAACGGGCCAGCGTCTCATCCATCGGCAGAATGAAGAAACCATAGCGGCGAATGCCGGCCTTATCACCCAGGGCTTCTTTAATGGCCTGCCCGAGGACAATCCCGACATCCTCCACGGTGTGGTGATAGTCGACGTCGGTGTCGCCCGTGGCCTTGACCTTGAGGTCGACCATCGAGTGGCGGGAAAGCAACGTGAGCATGTGGTCGAAAAACGCGACCCCGGTGGAAATCTCGGATGCACCCGTGCCGTCCAGATTCACCTCTAGGGCGATCTTGGTCTCGGCGGTATCCCGACGAATGCTAGCTTTACGAACTCCTGCGCTCATCTCCGAAAAATCCCCGCGGAACAGGGGATTGTCAACCTCACCCTTCCATCCAGACCGCGACGGCCGCCAGAAACACATCTGTTTCCTGCTCCGTACCCACAGAGATGCGCAAGGACTTCTCCGTGAGACGATGATTCGGGAAACGTCGAACGAGGATCTTCCGGGCCTTCAAGAACTCGAAGCAATGTGCGGCAGTCTCCGGTGAAGCCGCCCGACTCGTTGACACTGGGGCAGCGAGGACGAAGTTGCCAGCGGCCGGATTCACCATCCACCCCAACTGACGCAAGCCAGCGATCAGCCGATCGCGTGTGGACCGAATCTGGCCGACGGTAATATTCAGCCACTCACGGTCATCCAACGCCGCAGCGGCGGCGACCTGGGCGAGCCGATCAAGATTATAGCTGTCCCGCACCCGATGCAGCACGGCCGCGACAGCGGCCGGACAAAGGGCATAGCCTGCCCGCAGTCCCGCCAAGGCATGTGCCTTGGACATCGTTCGCGTGACCACGACATTCGGAAGTTCACGAGCGAGCGCGACGCAATCCGCATCGGCAAAGGAGGCATAGGCCTCATCCACGACGAGTAGTCCGGGGAAAACTTCCGCCACCTTCCGCACGACGGCAGGAGTAAAGGAGACACCCAGTGGGGCGTTGGGATTCGTCAGGAAAAAGACGGATGCCCCGCAACGCGCGATGGCCGCCAGCTCGATCGTGAAGTCATCGGCGATCGGGACACGGATGACTTCCGCCCCTTGGGCCGCCGCCAAGACAGGATAAAGCGAGTAGCTCGGATCCAGCATGCCAACGGGGCGACCCGGACCAGCATAGGCACGAATGAGCAGATTTAAAATATCGTCCGAACCATTTCCCGCAACCACGCGTGCCGCCTCGAAGTCGTGAAAGCGCGCCGCCGCCTCGCGAAGAGGCGACGAATCCGGTGAAGGATAGAGTCGCAGCGCGGCCCCTTCATTCACCAAGGCCAAGCGGATCGCCTCCAGCGAGCGTAAGCTCGGCGGATAAGGATTCTCATTCGTGTTGAGCTTGACCCAACCCCCACCCTGCGGCTGTTCGCCGGGGACATAAGCGGACATCGCCGCCACGTGAGGGTTGGCCGAAGGAGAGGCTTGGGACATTAGCGAAGTTTAAGTTTAGCAGCGGAGAATTCCTGCAGCAATTGACGCGTCTTAGTAGCGTCGGCCGACGAGACGACGGCTGCAGCAAGGGCGCTTAACTCCACCGACGCCGAGTGACGGAGCACGAAACGCACTTCCGCCAAAGCCGCCGGGGCCATGCTCAATTCTTGCACCCCCAGCCCGACTAACAGTGGCGCCCATAAGGGATCACCGCCTAATTCGCCGCAGACGGAGACGGCGATACCCCGGCGCTGGGCCGACCGAAAGATCTGCATCAAGGTGCGAATCACCGCCGGGTGACACGGATCATAAAGGGCAGCCACCCTTTGATTGCCGCGATCCACCGCCAGCAGGTACTGGACCAGATCGTTCGTACCGACGCTGAAGAAATCAGACTCAATCGCCAATTCATCGGCCACGGCGGCGGCCGATGGAATTTCAATCATCGCACCAAGGCGAATGGGGGCGGCTGGCCGGATGCCCTCGCGGGCCAACTCAGTCTCGACATCGCGGAAAATCTCTTTGGCGCGACGCAACTCCTCGACGCCCGAAATCATCGGGAACATCACCTGCACCGGACCTAGCGCCGCCGAACGGATGATGGCGCGAAGCTGCGGACGGAATACATCAGGCCGCTCCAAACACAGACGCACGGCCCGATACCCCATGAAAGGATTCGCTTCATCGGCGAGATCACCCAGACGCTTATCGCCTCCCAAATCAAGGGTCCGGAAGGTCACCGGACGGCCGCGCGCCTGCCGAATAACTGCGGCATATTCCTCATATTGAACCTCTTCAGAAGGCCAAGAATCCAAGCGGAGATAGAGATTCTCGGTGCGGTAAAGCCCAACGCCGCGAGCACAATACCCCAGGGCGTCTTCCATCTCGGCGGGGTCTCCGATATTGGCGAGGAGCTCAAACGCCGCCCCATCACTCGTGAGGTCGGGCAGCGCGACTTCGCGCATTACCCGGTCGCGACGATTACGGATGGCTTGCTCCTTATCGCGGTAGCCCTCCACCGTCTCCGGCGCAGGATTGAGAATGATTAGGCCGGATTCACCGTCGACGAGCACGATGTCACCTTCCTGCACGGCTTCCATCAGCCCTTTGACGCCGACGACCGCCGGGACATCCAACGATCGAGCCATGATGGCGGAGTGACTGGTCCGGCCACCTTCTTCGGTGACGAAAGCAAGGACGCCGCCATCATGCAGGCCGGCGGTATCAGAAGGCGTTAAATCCCGAGCGGCGACGACATGAGACTGAGCGGCCCGCCCCACCCGTTCCGGCTCCGTGCCGAGCAACTGATCGAGCACGCGGCCCGTGACATCGCGGATATCCGACGCCCGCTCGCGCAGGAAGTCGTCGTCCATCTTTTCAAAAATCTCGATGTAGCGCTGCGCCACTTCCTGAAAACAGAACTCTACATTGAAACCGCTGCGGCGGATTTCTTTACTGACGTCATCAATCAAGGCGACGTCCTCGAGTACCAACAAGTGGGCGTCAAAAATGGAGGCCTCAGATTCGTTAAGCTTCCGCGCAACATCATCGCGTAACTTCGCAATGACCTCACGAGTGGCACCCAAGGCCGCCTCGAGCCGGCGGATTTCAGCCTCCGGGTCGGATACTTTCTCGCAGGCCACAATCGCCATGCCCCGCATCAAGGGGTAGGCTGGACCACGCGCGACACCTGGGGCGGCGGCGATGCCTTGGAGGCGAACCTCGGGCCTGTTATTTCCAGCCTTCATCCGTTGCGTGAATTGACTGCAGCCGCCCGGAGTAGCAAGGCAGGATTACCCTTAAGTCTCTAACGTCGTCGGCTCGTCGAGAGGGGAAACCACATCCGGCATCACGGGCGGCAACACCAGGTCAGGCAATTCAATGCTCTGATTAAGGTCAAAATCTTGGCTGACATCCGTGAGCAGTCTCTGGGGCATATCCGCCGCACCCAGGACGGATTCTTCCGCAGCCGGCGAATCGATATACGAAAGCAATCCAGAGTATTCAGCGGGGATCGTCACGCGGAGTTCGACGAAGACCAAGGCCAGCAAGCAAATATGAGCAAAGGAACGTCCCATGCGCTGAGAAAAAGCATGCAACCAAGCCATGACGCCAGCGAGCGAGCGCTCTTCCCGACCACTCAGAAAAACCACCTGCGCACGATGCAGCCGCACCGCAGACTGGAAGCGGCTACGCAACAAGGTCGAAGCACCCAAGGCATCACGCAAGCGAGCCAACTGGGCATCGGAAGCGGTGCCCTCAAGATAGTGGGCAAGCAAGGATTCGAATTCGGAAGTGCTCATCCGCGAAACTCCTCCCCCATGAGTTCACGCAGCGCCTCGCGTGCCCGATTGATGCGGCTCTTCACCGTCCCAATGGAGAGGCCGAGATCTTCGGCAATCTCCTCATAGGACATGTTGCGGACGTTACGCATGGTCAGAATACGAGCATGTTCGGGCCGAAGTTGTTCCATGCATTCGGCAACTTTTTTGACGAATTCGTTATGCTGGGCCTCATGATTAGGGCCCTGGGCGCCGTCGGAAAGGATATCGTGCAGGGTGGCACCAGGATCGTCCCCGAGGTCCGCGTCTAGGGACATGGACTGATCCCGCTTACGGCGACGCCAGTACCAGTAGCGGTTGCGCGCAAGGTTGGTGCCAATTTGATGAATCCAGGTCGAAAAAGTTGCCGTTCCGCGAAAGGATGTGAGCACCCGATGGGCCCGAATAAAGGTGTCCTGGGTAATCTCCTCGGCATCCTGTCGATTCCGCAACAAGGAGAAAACCTTGGCGAAAATGCGGCCCTGATACTTTACCACGAGCTCGTTGTATGCGGAGATATCCCCCTGACGGGCTCGGTCCAAGGCGGACTGGTCGGCTTCGGTCTCCATTATGAAGTTCTTAGGGGTGGGGGAATTGCGGACGGGGGACCCACAATCGTGAGGACATATCTTTACAATCACCCCTCGCTTATCAACCTATTTAATCCCCCCTAAGGAGCCAATGTTTAACCTTTCAAAGAAAACCCCTGCCTTAATCTGGGTAAACTGCCTTAGCGGAGCCCAAGGGACCCTCGAAAGCCTACCCGCCACCCTCCCTCTGGGCAACGCCTCACCCTCGGTGTCCGTTATCTCGGATGGCGAGGCCGTAGCCATCGAGCCGATGGGGGAAAACCAGATACTTGTAAATGGTGGAAGCCCCTCCGGTCGTTTCAAAGTCACCGAAGCCACCACGCTCCAAACCACGGATGCGCTCCTTGTCTTGACTCCGGAAGGCACCGACTCCTTCGCAGGAGTGCGCGTAGACCACTGGATTCTTTTCGACGCCCAAAGCGGCGACCAGATTGGATCATACCCTCCCCGCCGACTCCTGGGCATCGCCCAAGAACTCGGACGTGCGCCCGACACCTTGGCCTGCACGCCAGAAGGATTAGAAGTCGGCTTCAATCTTTCCCAGATTGCCCCATTGCTCGGACCTCGCGAGGATGTACCCGCACCGACCAACTCCAAACCCCTCCTGGCCGCGGAGCAAAATCGCGGTGCCCACATCTGCCCCGTCTGCTGGACCCGCTTCGATGCGGGTGATGCACTCAGCGTTGCGGTCCATGAAAATCTCCGCGGCGACCCCGTCCTGGGTTCGGATGCACGCCTGCGTTTCCACCCCACCCGCTTTAATGATCAAGGGCTCGCCGTCGACCCGATGGGACTAGCCTGCACTGACTTAGCTTGCCCGCATTGCCGCCGTCAACTGCCCCCCGGTTATCTCGATATGCCGCACCGCATCATGTCGCTCATCGGTGCCCCGAGCGCAGGTAAATCATACTACCTCGCCGTACTGACACGCATCCTGCAAGACCGCCTGCCCGACGACTTCAACTTGGCTTTCAAAGACGGTGACCCGAGCGGCAATATGCTACTCAATCAGATGCGGAACACCCTGTTTTCCGCCGCCACCCCCGAAGAAGCATTGCTCGGCAAGACCGCCCTAGAAGGCGCCACCTACGAGAAACTTCCTCGCCTCGGCCGCTTGGTCTCCCTCCCCCGCCCCTTCATCTACTCCATCAGCCGGCCCGGCAAACAGCGTCAGGAAACCTCCATCATCCTTTACGATAACGCGGGGGAACACTTTGAACCTGGTATCGACATCCATGACTCGCCCGGCGCGATGCACGTCGCCACTTCAGCTGGGCTAATTTTTCTTTTCGACCCCACAGCCAACGCTCGCTTCAAGGCTAAGCTCGTCGGCGTCGATGACCCTCAACTCACCATGAAGGGTCGCATCGACCAACAGGACAGTATCTTGGCTGAGATGGAAACGCGCATCAAACGCATCCTCGGCCTGGCCCAAGGCGAACGCATCCGCACACCCCTGGCCTTCGTCGTCGGTAAATCCGACACCTGGGAAAAACTCCTGAGCTCACCTCTCGAGCCCGTGATGAGCGCCGGCCACCTCGACCTCGACGCCATCGAACGAAATTCTGGACGCGTGCGCGAAGTACTCGTCTCACTCTGCCCAGGCTTGGTCGCCTCCGCCGAATCACTGGCCCAAGAGATTCGCTACTTTGCGGCCTCGTCGTTCGGTCACATGCCGGTGGTCATCCAATCCGGACTCAACAAGGGACGCATTGCCCCTGACCCCCAACGCCTCGCGCCTTCACGCGTCGAAGAGCCCGTCTACTGGCTCATGCACCTCGCCTCGCCGGAAATGTTTCCGTCCAAGCAGATCAGCCCGATGAAAGCCTCCCTTTAAAATGCCTTCTCAACTGATTTTTACCTCTGCCCCGCAAGGACTGACCGCGGGTCGCTCCGGTTATTGCACGGTCGCTCGCCACCGCAGCCTACCCGACCGACTCGTTCAGTTATTGGAATCAATCGGCACGCCTCACGAAGCCGCCCAAGGCGAAACCTATACCTTCCGCGAACTCGAGGCCGCGGGGAAAAACTGGTGCGTACTCTCACGCTTTGTCGCCGGCGGACTCGATTACACGCAGCGCGATAATCGCCTCGCTCATCACCTGATTTTCACCCTGGAGGAAGCCTCCCTCCTCCCGCCTCCGGCGGCCATCGCCAGTCGCTGGAAAGGCTGGCGCAGTGAATGGAGCGGCACCCCCACCTGGCTTGAGGGCGAAGAGAAGCCGTTACCGCTCGAAACCCAAGTTCCCTTGATTCCGGCGACCACCTGGCGCGAATGCACCGGCACCGGAGCCAAAGCGGCCTGGCTAATCAACCCATCGGGCCCAGCCCCAGTCAGTTTACTCAACCCTCCCGAAACCGTCCGACTCCTCCGCCTCTTGGCCGAATCTTCCGCCCTACTCGGCAAAGCCGCTTGGGCCGCGACCTTCACCACGGACACCGCGACCACAGGTGCCGAAGGGTTCCTCTGGTGCGTCGGACCTGTCGCTGGCCGACCGACTATCGACTTCGCAAACGCCGCCAGCCTGCCCGCCCCTACGGGCGATTTCGCCCGCCAAGCTGCGGTCGGCGTTACAACAACGAAAGGCTTCACCCCCTCAGCAAGCAAGAATTCGCGGACTCAATCCACACCCGCAAACCCATCATCAGGGTCACTGCCCAGCTATCTGCTGGTTGGCCTCTTGGCCGCCGCTGGCATGGCTGCCGTCTTTTACTTCAGTACCTCTAAGTCGAAAGAAGAAATCAAGACTGCTCCCGCCGCGGTGACACCCGCGCCCGCGCCAACCCCTGAGGCCAACGCGAAAACGGAAGACATCCTTCGCTCCAATCGTGCACTCACGGAAGTCCAAAGCCTCATGGACAGTGAAGACTTCATGGGGGCCGCCAAACTCTGGCTGCAGACCTCGACGACCTCGCCGACATTCTCCCGCAACTACCGAGAACAAATTCTCCCGCGGCTACTGGGCGGCTTTTCCACCACCATCGTCAAGCAACTCACCCTGCGGATCGAACGCCCGGGTATTCTGAACGACCCGAAGTCCTGCCGCATCGTCATCGAAGAGGCAAACGAAGCCATCCGCGTGGGCGAGGAACTTAAGGTGCCCCAGGATTTAGCTTGGAAGCGGCTCCCTGAACTCACGGAGCGAGCCAACTTGCTCCTCACGATGGATGTCCGACCCGTCCTACTCATTCCCGGCGTATGGATGACTTCGGACGGCGGCCCCAAAGCCCCTTCCAGTGCCGACTTCCCCCTCTCACGCGCCGCCTGCGATCTTGTCACCAAGTTAATCGAATCGTCCGGCGCCACGACGCGCGAGTCCGCCGCCATCCGCATCCGCTTACTCCCGCTAACATCATTCCATCTTCGCGACGACCGTACGAAATTCCTCACCGGGGAAATCAGGGGCGGTAAAGAAAGCAGTTGGATTGAATCTTCAGTCGAACCTGGCCGCAGTCCCGCCATCGCCATCGGCATCGGTACGCGCAGTAACCGCGTGACTCTCAATTTTCCCGACGGCGAGGGCTCCCGCGCCGGTGCCAACCGGATCATTGAAATCGCCCTGGCCAATGGGGATCGTCATTGCATCGCCCTCATTGGGGACATCAAGAGCCTCAAGCCTCTCAATCTCGGTCGCGCAGGTCTCCGGCTCGATGCGGATTCCAGCGTAGTCCGACCCGCCGCCTGGGCCGAAGGCGCGGTCAACGCCTTCGCATGGGTCAATGGCTCGATGGGACTGTACCCTGATGGACATGAATTCCCCGACCGGGATCTTCCCTCAATCCGGGCGACCCGCTCCGTCATCGAGACCGACATTATCCGTCTGGAAAATAAACAAGGCCCAGGCACCCCGCCTTACGACCTCATCGCCGCCCGCCGTAAACTGTTCCGCGACGGCGATTTGCTTCAAGCGGGCGCACCGTGGACCGTACAGGCGGTAGACACCCAGGGAGGCGCCGGACCGCGTCTCATCGAATTCCGCTAAGATGCTCGCCGATCGCCTCATTGCCCGCATTCGCGGACAGCTCGAGCTGGGCACTCCCGACCTCGAAGCCCGCTCCCTCGCCGGTGAATATGCCGCCCTCTGCGTTCGGGTCCGGGAACGCCTCGAACAATGCGCCACCCTCGTCCGCGCCGGCAACGAGCACGCTGCCTTCCAGATTGCCGAATCGGAACCCGATCTTCTCGGTCTCTGCGCCCTGCTAAGTTTCGCCGAATCCGAGCGCTGGCACACCCTTTGCCGTGAGCGTGGCCTGCCGGCCGGCTTTCCCCTGGATGGTCAGTCCATCCTCGCTGTCGAGAGCCTCTACGGCAAAGAGATCGGCGAAAGTCACCCTCTCTATCGGGACTATCGCGACGCCATCCGCACCCGCGATGAAGACCGCGCCCTCTCCGTCCTCCGCTCGATTGTTCGTATCAATCCGGACGACCCCAATGCCCGCTCCGAGCTCGCTCGTCTTTCCGCCAAATTTCTCCGGGAATCCCTCGGCAAGGTCACAACCTTACTCGCCGCTCAACGAGACGAAGATGCCATCGAGCTGATGAATCGCATGGAGCGTTTTGGTGCTCATGACTTAGCCGGCGAACGTAACTGGGATGAAGCCCTGCGCCACCGCATCATCTGGTTACGCACCAAGGCCGCCGAACAAGTAGCCCGCCTTATTGATGAGGCAACGTTAGCCCGCGAAGGCCATCACTGGGAGCCCTGCGCGGCTGCCCTCGGACGCGTTCGCTCCCTCGAACGCGATCACCAGCTAAACCTTGATACCACCGCCTCAACCCAGATTGCCGCGCTCGAACTCTGGGCGGGCGAACTCGCGGCCACCGCCGAAGCCGAAGCTGGCCTCCGCGCTTCGCTCGAAAGCCTGACCCAAGAGTGGTCACTCCTACGTCAAGAGTCCGCCTCCAATCAATCGCCAGCCATCTTGATTGTCCGTCTAAGTAATTGGCTAGAACACGCAGCCGAACATAGCGAACGGCTCCCCGATGGCATGATTCGGGAAGCCCGCGCCCTTCGTCAACTCACCCGCAGTCGCCTCAGTCGGCGCTACACCATTCTTACTGCCACGGGAGTGGTGGCCCTGCTCGTTGTCGTGGGGGCCACCTTGTACTGGAACTTAAAGACCAATCAGGAGCAGGATGCCCACGATCGTTTCTCTGAAGTCACGCGATTGGTCGAAATCTACGATCACAAAAACGCCCTGGCGGCACTGGATGGCTTCGAGCGGACAGGAAACCCTTCTACCGACGATCCGACCCGCAAAGAAAAGATCCAGGAGCTCCGCAAAAAACTCGCCGGCCAGATTGCCGCCGAAAATCGCCTCCACGCCGAAGCCCGCCAATTGGCCGAAAGAGCCAAAGTCCTGACGTTGGCCAATCTGGCTGAGACCAACCGTCGAATCCGCGCCTACCTCGAGGAGGTGAATAAAGTCGGCTCAGGTCTGCAAGGGCGCCTCAAAGAAGTATTTGCCGAACCTGATGCCCTCATCGCCGCCTGTCAGCTCAAGTTGGATCAAGCCCGCACCGAGCTCTCCACCCTGCTCATCAGTCTCCGCAAAGCGATGGGCGAGGGGGATAATATCAATGATATCGCCGCGGCGGTCACCCATGTCGATCAACTCCGGCTTGTACTCAAGACCCTAGCCGACACGGGCTCAAAAGAACTGGATGAAGCCGGCGCCGAAGTCGACCGCGCGAGCGCCCGCCTCGAGGGCGAACAGAAGACCGTCAACGCGCTCCGCGCCCTCAGCCAAGCCGCTGACCTGAAAGGCTATTTGGCCGCCCTGACGGACGCTGTCGCTAAAACCACCGGCGAGAAATCCGATATTAGCAAGCGGGCGGCTTTTGTCGCCGAGAAGGCCGAAGGATTACAAGGCCTCCCCCGCTCCGCCCTGGCGGCCCGTGTCGGCGCCATGTGGGATGCCACCTTAACTGCCGACCCCCAAGGAATCTTCACCCCAACTACCCTCTCCGAGGTCGAACAGAAAGCCCTTCGCCAGTTAGCCGACGATTCCCTCACGGGAAGTCTCCGGCGTTACACCATCCGCCGATACTCCAAAGATAAAGGCATCGAGATTATCCGCAGCGCCTTCATCGCGGGCGAATTCTCCGAGAAAAAAGTGAGAATCTCCGACGGGTTTGAGATCACACAGCGCGCCAAAGAACTCACCCGCGAAGGTCTCCTCGTTGACGGCACGTGGATCCGGCGTGAATTCGAAAATGGCGTCCGGGCGGGCGAAGAAGCAGCCGAGCCTTCCGCCATCAAGGAACTCGATTCGATCCGCCAGCTCGCACGCTTCCAGGATCCCAAAACAGGCAAGCTACTTGAACCGCTCATCCGGACGATGGATCGGGTACGCCGGAGCGACTCACCTTTCCCCGAACTCCGAGCCTATCAATTGCAGGAACTCTACCGCCTCGCCGCCCTCCGGCCGGAAACCTGGGGGACAATTTTCTCCCCCTCGGCTCAACGCGACGCTGAACAGTTGCGACGCATCACCCAAAACGAGGTCAAGGCACTCGACTTTCTTTTCAAAGATAAGTGGACGGATGTGCAAATCGAACTCCGCGGCTTCCTCATCCGCCAAGGGGGCACCCCTTATGCCGACGAGGCCCGCTTCTGGCGCACGGTCTTCGGCTCCCTCCGCGCCCGTAAATTAGTGTTCGCGGGCATGGTCGGTCGCGATGGTAAAGCAGTGCTCCGCGAACAACTCAAAGGCAGTGCCCTCTACGGCATTGATAATGATGGTAAGCCCGCGGTGTTATTCCGAGTGGGAGACGATGGCGTCGCCCAGCGCGTCGCAGACGCCGCACCCTTCTCCCCCCTGCTGCGCTACCCCGGTACCGTCGCCGAGGCAGCGGAATCAGCGGTCATCCCTAAAGGCATGCTCCCTCCCGACGGCGGATGGGAAACCCTCCTCCAAGGTCGAGATCTGTAAACCATGTCGCAGCTCACCCAATTTCATCTCCGCTGGAAGGGTTCCGTCACCGGCCCTTTCCCACTCCCGCGCATTAATGAAATGCTGCGCTCGGGGGAAATCAGCCTCGTCCACAGCATTGAAATCGAAGGCGGCTGGATGACCCTCCGCGATTACCTGCGCTCGACGAGCCCAAATCGTGCGAACCTGACAGCTGATACCCTCACCAGCGGAGACGCCCCTCTCGCTTCCGCCCCCATTAACGATTATGCGAGCGGACATGAAAGTTCCCCCGACACTTTCCGTAATGCCGCCGGCGAATCACTCGAGCGAATCGTCCGCGAAGGCTACCTCTGGTGCGGTTCCACCTTCATTTTTCCACTGATTTTCGCGATCCCTGCCTTAGTCTTCAAAAGCTTTGCACCGCACACCGGCACGAATGCCATCGTGTTGATTCTTACCTTCACAACGACCGTCGGCTGCCTCTTGCCGATTTACTTCGTGCGTAAAGTCGGCCGGCTCCTCGACCAGGAAGGTCTCGGCGAAATCCGCCTGGCGCAGTTCAATCTGGTGGCACTCCTTGCCTGCTTTGGCCTGATTCTCTGGGGGCTCGGCTGTCTCTGGTACCTCAACAACTGACCTCAATCGGCTTGACGAGGCCGATGGGCTGGGCTGGACTGACCGAACTCGGTTTTCGGTAGTGTAGCTCAGTTGGTTAGAGCGAGGGACTCATAAGCCCTAGGTCGGCAGTTCGATCCTGCCCACTACCACCACCGGGGTGATTTTAAAATATCCCGTTTACGCCTTCACGATGGCGGAAACCGGGATATCCAGGCCATCCTTCCATAGCGATTCGAGCGCATAGCTCTTCCGGATATCTTCGCGGAAAAGATGGAAGAGAATGTCGAACGCATCGACCACGGTCCAGCCGCTGTCCTTCTGAGATTCGGAGCGAGAACTGATACCGCACTCATCCAGCGCATGTTCGAGTTCGATCCGGAGCGCTCGGAGGTGCGGCTCAGAGGTACCGGTGGCAATCACGAGGAAGTCAGCCACCGAGGAAATCTGACCAAGCTCCAGCACGCGGACATCGGCAGCCTTCTTATCTTCGAGTGCCTTGATCGCCGCAATGAGGTGCAAAGGGAGCTTAGGAATGACCACCATCGGACGAGCCGTCGGCGTCGCCGAACGGGTCTTGGCCTTCATGGCCGTCGATTTCACGACAACCCGACGAGCGGGACGAGCCACTGGCTTACCCGTTTTCTTCGACCCTTTGGACGGCTTAGCACCTGCGCGCGGCTTGGCTGCGGACTTGGCGACGGGCTTCTTCTTTTGGGCGGACATGTTTAGGATGGGTAAAGGTGTCGCTCATCGATGTGACGTGCAACGCTGGTGGGCAAGCCGTTTCGGGCCAAATCCCCTCGGCAATGGACCTGCCTAAGTGCGGTCGACGAAACATTCACGGGCGGAGCAGCCAGAACAGTCAGACGGATACACCCCGCCAGGGATGCGGGCGGTATGGTAGAGATACCGTCACGCGACAAGACCGCAAAATCCACCAAACCACAAAGTTCGGTAATGTCCTTCCATCGATCGAGCCGAGCCAGCTGATCGGCACCTAGGACCCACACCCGCCAAGCTAAAGGAAACTCCCGCACCAACTCCCGGGCCGTGTCGATAGACCAACTCACCCCTGCCCGCCGTATCTCCCGATCGTCCACCACGGCCCACGGGCAGCTGGCGAACGCGAGTTTACACATAGCCATGCGCTCGTCGGCCGGGGCCAGCGGAGCTGCATTGCGCAAGGGTGCCTGACCAGCCGGAATCACCCTGAGTTCATCCAGGCCAAGCTGCTTCCATGCCGCCGTCGCCGCGGCGACGTGACCAAGGTGCGGAGGGTCAAAAGTACCACCTAGAATGCCGAGCGCGGCAGGCATGCCAGCATTACGCGCAACGCCCCAGCCACAAGCAACCCAAAGCAGGCTTGAGCCCGAGGCCTTTGAACGAAACTATCACCCCTATGGCGACCCCGTCGCGATTCTTCCCTCCGGGCTTCGACCCAGCTCGCCCCGTGGCCATCATCGCGGGTAAAGGCCGTTACCCCGCGCTTCTCGCCGAGGCCGCCCGCGCCCGCGGAGCCCAAGTTAGGTTGGTGTCCTTCGAAGAAGAGACCGACCCGGCACTCATCGCCAGCTTTGCGCCCTCCGATCATCGGGCCGTTCCCGTTGGTAAACTCGGCGTGCTCCTCGAATCACTCCAAGCCCTCGGCGCGTCTGGCGCCGTCATGGCCGGGCAAGTCACCCCTCGGAAACTATTTTCAGGCATGGTGCCCGACCTGAAGTTGATTGCCCTGATGGCCTCCCTTAAAGCACGCAACGCTGAGACCATTTTCGGTGCCATCTCCACAGAAATTGAAAAAGTCGGCACGCGCATGCTCGATGCCCGTGTTTTCCTTGATGACCATCTGGCTTCCAAAGGCTGCATGACTGGTTGGCCCTCAGGCGTCTCCGACGAGGAACTTGGCTTCGGCGTCCGCATGGCCCGCGAAATGGCACGTCTGGATGTCGGCCAGGCGGTCGTCACCGCCAAAGGTACGGTCATCGCAGTCGAAGCTTTTGAAGGCACCGATAATATGCTGCGTCGCTGCGCCCAGACGGGCGGCAAGGAAATGCTGCTCACCAAAGCTTCCAAGCACACTCAAGATTGGCGCTTCGATGTCCCCTGCTTCGGCTTAAAAACTTTGGAAAGCATGGCCGAAGGCGGCGTTAAGAAGGCCGCCCTTGAAATCGACGGCGTCATTCTCATTGATAAGCCAGCCGTCATCTCCCGAGCCAAAGAACTTGGTATCGATCTACTCGGCTTCAGCCTTTCCTGAGTGCTTAGTCCTCTTAACCCTCGAAGAAACCCCAGCCGACCACGCTTTCGGCGATAACCCAAGCGAGGATGAGCGCGAAGAGGATGAGCAACCCGCGACGATGGCGCACCCAGACTCCGGGCTTATCATCGGCATGATCGAGTCCGCTTCGGATCGATAAAATCAGCCGCAACTTGGTGTGCCACGGCAAGGAGGTCTTAGACGAGAGATCCGGATGCGCATAGGTGCTCGCCCGATAGTCAGGCTTACGGATCGAACCGAAAATGCGGCGAAGCATGCCGATACTTACACCCTTTACCCACGCTTTACAAGCGGAGGGTCTGGGGATAAGTCCATAAGCGTGAAGTCCACCACCCGGTCCCTCCGCGCCCTCAAAGGGGTCCGACCCATCGTCTGCCTCACGGCTTACGACGCCATCACGGCCCGGATTGCCGAAGACGGCGGGGCCGACCTCATCCTCGTCGGAGACTCCGTCGGCAATACGGTGCTGGGTATGCCCGACACGGTGGGCGTCACGCTGGACATGATGATCCACCACGCGGCAGCGGTCGCCCGCGCTAAGCCGGAAGCCCTCATCGTCGGCGACCTCCCCTTCGGCCTGGCTCACGACAGCTTCCCAAAACTCCTTAACTACTGCCGCCGTTTCCTCCAAGAAGGCGGAGTCAAAGCCGTCAAAATCGAAGGTGGCGCCTCCTTGGCTCTCGCCATTGCCCGCCTCGTAGATGCCGGCATTCCCGTGATGGGCCACGTGGGCATGCTCCCTCAGCGCGTGAACTCGGCCGGCTACCGTCGCCGTGGACTGACGCCCGAAGACCAGCAGAAGGTCCTCATCGATGCACAAGCCATTGCGGCCGCCGGCGCCTTTGCCCTGGTCGTCGAATGCGTTGACGAAGCTTTTATGCCGCAAATCACCGCCGCGGTGAAATGTCCAACGATCGGCATCGGCTCCGGTCGCGGTTGCGATGGCCAAATCCTCGTCATTCACGACCTCCTCGGCCTCACCCCTCATCCACCGCCCTTTGCCCGGCCCGAGGCTAATCTCCACCGAGATGCCGTCGCCGCCATCAAACGGTGGGCCACTAAAGTGCGCGCCAAAAAAACCAAATGAACTGCGTCATCTTTGGAGCCGGAGCCTGGGGCACCGCCATGGCCATCCACCTTTCCCGCCTCGGCCATCCCGTCACCCTCGTTCCTCGTCGCGCCGAACAAGCACTCGCCATCGCGACCTCGCGCGAGAACCAAGATTACCTCCCCGGTCACCGGCTCGATGATTCGATTCAAATCGGACTCGAAACCGGCCCCGCCCTGATGGATGTTGATCTGGTCTTTATTGCCTGCCCTTCCAAGGGGTTGTCAGAACTACTCGCGAACATCGGGCCGGCCGTCACGGCCTCATCGGCGCGGATGGCCATTTCACTTTGCAAGGGTCTCGACCTGAAAACCCTGCAGCGTCCAACCGAACTGATGGCCGCCGCTTTCGGCAAAATACCCGTCGCCACCTTCAGCGGCCCCAGCAATGCCAACGAAGTCGCCTGCGGCCTGCCCACGGCCCTCGTTCTCGCCGCTGAAAAAATCGATGACAATCTCCGCGACATCCAAGCTGCCCTCAGCGGGCCGAGTCTCCGCGCCTACACCTCCGCCGATCTTGCGGGCGTTGAAATCGGCGGCACACTGAAAAATGTCTACGCCCTCGGAGCGGGCCTGTGCGACGGCTTGAAACTCGGCGACAACGCGCGCGCCGCCCTCCTCACCCGTTCCCTTCAAGAAATGATGCGACTCGGTGAGGCTGTCGGTGCGAAGAATGACACCTTCCTTGGCCTTGGCGGCGTCGGCGACTTAATGGCCACGGCGCACGGTGCGTGGAGCCGTAATCGTGCCCTCGGCGAACAAATTGCCCAAGACCCTCAAGGCACCCTCGCCGCCCTTGTGCTTCGCCGCGATGCCGTCGAAGGCCACCGCGCCGCTGATGCGCTGACGCAGCTCGCACTTCGCCGCGGCATCGATGCCCCGATTCTCTTCTGCCTGCACGCCATCCTGTACAAGGGTCTGAATCCGCGCGCCGGCGTGGTCGCCCTGATGACCCGCGACCTCCGCCAGGAGGCATGAACACTGCCGGCACGTGTTCGCAACCGTCGCCCATCTCGGGCCTCGGTCTTTTTGCCACCCACCCCTTCGCGGCCGGTGAACGTATTGCTGCCTACTCGGGTCCGTTGACCGACGTCCCCCCGACCACCCGAGATGGCTCTACGCCCGTCTACGCCCTTGAGGTCAGCCCGGGCTTATGGCTAGATGGTTCGCCTGCCGATAATCCCGCCCGACACGCCAATCATTCCTGCCAACCCAATGCAGAGCTCATCTGGCATGACCCTACCGAAGGCGCCTGGCTGACCGCTTCCCATCCCATTGCCAAGGGGATGGAAATCACTTTTGACTACGGGTTTTCACTCGCGGAAAGTCTCTTCCAGCCCTGCCGCTGTGGGAGCCCTGAGTGCGCGGGTCGCATCATCGCCGCCCCCCTCCGGCCAGCCCTGCGTCGCCACCTGCGTTTTTCACGTCCAAGGGATTGACCATACGCGGGCAGACGGTCAGTTTTCGCAGGTCAAACACCCCATTTACTTATGAAAAAAGTCGCCCTTACCGAGCTCGATCCCCGACTGCAGAAGCAAGTCACTGCCGCCGAACAACAGCTCCGCAGCAACCCCCCCTATGCCGTCGAGGTCCTGACTGGCATTCTACTCCGCAATCCGGGTTGCATCGAAGTCCGGCGCACCCTGCGCAAAGCACAGAAAGCAATGCTGGGCACCAAGAAGGGTCTCCTCGATGGCCTCACTGGCGCCCTGACCTCTGGCAAGATCGCCAAGTCCGTGGAAGCTGACCCCGTCGCCGCCATTGCCGCGGCCGAGGAAGTCCTCGCCAAGAAACCTATTGATGCAAACGCCAACAAGACGATCGCCCTCGCCGGCATCAAACTCGGCTTCTTCGACCTCGCCGCCTTCGCCTACGAAGAACTGAGCATTAATAATCCTGCCGAGGTCCAACACTTCGTGGATTTGTCGAATGTTTGGATCACCGCCGGGGAATATGACAACGCCCTGAATGCCGCCGACAAAGGCCTCAAGCTCTACCCTGGCAACGGCGACCTTCAAGAATGCGTCCGCAAAGCCTCCGTCAGCAAGACGATGAAAAAAGGTAACTGGGAGGACAAGGGTGACTTCCAATCTAAGCTCAAGGACAAGGACGAAGCCCAACGCCTCGAACAATCCACCCGCACGGTCACGGATTCGGCCTCGGCCCTCGAACAGGCCGCCGCCGTGGCTGAAAAAATTCAGGCCCAACCCGACAGCCTCGATTTCTACCGCGACATCGTCCGTCTCTTCGTCGCTGCCGATGACCTTGATAGCGCCATCGCCTGGCTCCAACGCGGTCGCCTGACGACCCTCGGCAAGGCCGACTCGTCACTCGAGCGCCAGGAAAGCGATCTGGTCATTCGACGCTACGAAAAGGTCTCCAAACAACTCCGGGAACTCATCGCCTCCAACCCCACAGACAGCGCCAGCAAAGATGCCCTCGCTAAAAACGAGACGGAACTTGCCGATTTCCGCCTCCGCACGGCCACCACGCTCGTCGAACGCTACCCGAACGACTACGCCTTCCGCTTCGAACTCGGCACCCTCCTGCTCGTCGCCAATCGCCTCGAAGACGCCGTCCAGCAGCTGCAGTATGCCCAGCGAAATCCGAAGTTCCGTCAGCCGGCTCTACTGGCCATTGGCCGCGCCTTCACGATTGGCAATAAGTTCGACTTGGCCATCGAGCAGCTCACTTCCGCCAAGAGCGAAGTGTTGATGATGAATGACCTGAAAAAGGATATTATCTACGCCCTCGGTGAAGCCTTTGAAAAGTCCGATAAGGTCAAGGAAGCCGTCGACGAATACAAGATCATCTACATGGCTGACTCGGGTTACCGCGATGTCGCCAAGAAGATCAACGACTTCTACGAACGCCAAAAAGGCGCTTCGGCCTAATCCTTCTCACGACTAAACTTGCCGCGGCCGGCTTCACCCGCCCGCCGCCTCCTTTCTGCCCATGGCACTCACCCCCTTTAAAAGCAAACTCATCGCCGATGTCGGCGTCAGCATGGGAGACGAAGGCAAAGGTCGCCTCATCCCAGAGATTGTCCGCGAACTCCAAGCCCTCACGGGTCGCCGGGATGCCGTCGGCACAGTCCTTAAGGTCAACGGTGGCGCCAACTCGGGCCACACGGTCGCGGGCCTTAAACTCAATCTACTCCCGGGCGGCGTCGCCGAACGAGATGTCGCCTGCCTCGCGCTGGGTTCCGGCGTCGTCGCCGACCCCCGTAAGGCCCTCTGGGAAGCCCTCCCACTGGAGAAGATTGGCTACCCTGTCCTCTCCCGCCTACTCATCGACGAACGCTGCATGGTCAGCGACGTCGCCCACCGCATTCTGGATCTAGCCTGGGAAGATTACCGTATCAATGTCCTCGGCCACGAGGCTCGGGGCTCCACCGGACGCGGTATCACGCCCGCCTACGCCGATGAAGTCGGTCAATTTCAGATTCATTACTCAGAGTTCCTCGGCGATAAGACCGCCTACGCTGCCCGCCTCTCGGCGCGCCTCCAGCGCGCCTCCGACATCGTCCGCGATGTCTGCAAACTATCTCCCGATAAGTGGTCTGGCCTTTTCGCCAAACTAACGGAAGCCGAACTGCGCGCCAACAAAGGCGCCATCGATTCTGGCGTCTTCCCGCCCGCGGAATTCGATTTCACCCGCTTCGCCGGCAAGACTCCCTTTAGCTTCGATCTCAACGCGGTCGTGGATTGCTACTGGAAGGCGGGCACGACCCTGGCCTCGACCATCGGCGACGTCCGCGAACGCATCCTCGGCGATCTCGCTGCCGACCGCCGCATCATCGGTGAGTTCGGCCAAGCCTATTGGCTCGATAAGCGCGCTGGCTTCGCCCCCAATGTGACGGCCTCGCACACCTACACGCCGGAGTTTTTCCAGTCCGCCGGCATCCCCGTCCAAGCTATCCACACGGTGGGCTGCTGCAAGGCCTACGACACCAAAGTCGGCACACACGTTTTCCTCACGAAGATGGAGGACTCGCACCCACTCCAGCGCGCCCTGGCCAAACTAGAGTTCGGTACGAGCACGGGTCGGCAACGTATGGTAGGCTGGTCTGACTTGGTCGAGAAGGCTGATGCTCTCCGCTACGGTGGCTACGATGATTTAGTGCTCAACAAGCTCGATGCCCTCTCGCCCCACGGGGAATGGCAAGGCGGCGATCTCCAGGTCTGCACGGGCTATCGTGATGCCGCGGGCCAGGTTCTCTCGGGCGTACCGCGTAACGATGCCGTGCGTCGTCAACTGCAACCGATTTACGCCACCCTGCCAGGATGGAAGGCGGACATCACGAAGGTTCGCTCCTACGCCGCCCTCCCTGCCGAAGCCCGCCGCTACGTGGCCTTCACGATGGCCGAAATCGTTCGCTTGGCCTCTCGCGGCGGTGCACTGAATTCCCTGCCCAACCTCCGCTACATCGGAGTCGGCCCGGACCCTGATCAGATTGTGTCAGATATTCCGACAACGGCCGAACTCATCAAGCAGGCCTGACCTGCTGGCGCCAATGAAGGCCGAACTGACCCATAATTTCGCCGTACCCCTCTGGGCACTGGTTGATCAATCCAAAGTCGAAGCCGGCAAATCCGACCTTCGCGGACTCGCCAAAGAACTTGGCAAATGGCTGGCCCACAATTTCGACGTCGACCACAAGGGCGTCGCCATCGAAGTCCCCTCGAGCGATGACCCGGATAACGAACCGATGTTCGTCGTGGCTTCCGTCCCAGAATCTCAATGGCCGGTGATGATTGCCCTCGCGCAAAGCCGGGCCTGCCGACTCTTCCTGGTGCTTCCGGCGGAAACCGGTGTGTTCACGCTCAAGGAGCTGAATATCCCGCCGCTCCCCTGACCGTTAGGCGGCGAAGGCCTTCACGGTCTCGAGGTGCAACTCGGCCACTTGTTCCAAGGTGAGCCCACCCCACTTGTACCCACCAGCGAGAGCGAAGATATGCGGAATCTTCCGCGCCCGGGCCCATTCCACGACCCGTCGCTCACGCTTCAGGATCACTTCCTTGGTAATGCCCTTCATGCCGCCAGCCTTCTCATAGGTGTCCATGCCGGCGTTATAAATCAGGAACTCCACGGGCTCGAGATGCCGCAAGGCCCGCTCCACTTCATCGAGGTAGGCCTCCGGGCGACCCATATCGACGTAGAAATGCCGTCGGGGATCAGTCGGCTCCCAGGAGTCAAAGCCATTGACGGTCACGTCGGCGAGCCACACCCGCTTATCGTCACCGAGGATATCAAAGGTGCCCCCGCCCGCGTGGGCATCGAGGTCAAGAATGCCCACCTTCTTGACCTTCTTTAAGGCCTCGAGGGCGGCGAGCGCTAGGCCATTGAATTGGCAGAAGCCATTACCCGCGTTGCGTCGGGCATGATGCAACCCACTGGAAAGACTCCCGGACCGGCCGTTCTTTAACGCCTCCTTCACGGCGTCGCGCATCCCTCCGGTCGAAGCCAAGATGCTCTGCAGTAAAGGCCGAGACCAAGGCCCGACTTCCAGAAAACTGTTCGTATCCTCGAAGGTGCTGCGCACGTACTCCGGCGCATGGATCAACTCGAGTTCCTGGCGGGTCGCCAAACGCGGGGCAACCAAGCGGACTTCGCCGGCTTCCCCCTTTTCGATCATCTCCGCGACGAGCCGAGCTTTAGTGACGGTCTCCGTTTTGCCTTCGACCACATAGGCTGAGCTATAAAATAGGGTGAGTGGCAACTGTCGCATTCCTCTGTTATACAAGGCAACTACTGCTTCGTCAAATCACCCCATGACATAGGGAAAGCCTAAGCCATTAGCCCTTTGCCTGCCGGACCAACCGACGCAGGATGACGGCCGCTTCCTTTTGCCCGCTGGGGAAGAGAAAGATGTTATCTCCCCCCGTGTCCCGGGCGACGACGAGTGCATTGGAATAGGCCGTGACGTCCAGAATCTTACCGTACTTGAAATTGAAATTCTTGATCTCGCCTTTAAAAATCACTCGCTGGGCGGTGAACGCCAGAATACCACTGTCGATTTTGACGACTTGGTCCTCGGTTTCGCGCTCCACATCATAACTGCCTACGCGATAACGGAGACTTCCGAAAATCTGCACACTGCTCGAAAAGCCGCCATAACTGCGGCGCACCATGACTCGTTTCTTCTGATAGAAATCCACCTGCGTCGTCCAGTAGCAACCCTCGGCCCCTAAATCGAGGTCGCACCCGACAGGCTGCAATGGGGCGCGATATAAGTTCCAGAGTTCTTCGGCCTGCCGCATGCGGACCGCCAAATCAGCGAATTCCTCACTCATCCGCACGCCGAGCGCCATGGCTTGATCGTTGATGGCCTTCACTTTCGCTGGCTCGATAAGTTCATCCCCGTCGTCCTGGGTCAACGCGGCCTGTATCTGCTGCGTGAGCAATTCACCAAACACGGTTTTCCGTACTTCGGCGATGACTTCGGGTGGCAAGGGAACCTGCTTCGTCAGCAGCGCAATCTGGCGCCCTTTCTCCTCCGCTCCCACCCCGCGCTGCAGGCAGGTCTGTAAGCCGGCCTGCAGATAGATGGAGAAAGCATCGCGATGCAGTTCCATGGCACGCTCGGCCGCAAGGCCGCATGTGGTCGCAAGGTTCGTGAGATTAGCACTCTCGGCCGAGGTAAATAATCGATCGGCAAGATATGCCGAGACCGCCAAGCGATACCAGCCTTCCAACTCTTCACGACAACGCTTCCGCACGCCATACCCGACCTGCTCGTCTAGCTTCGTCATCTCGACTTCGGAGACCAGGCACTCAATGGGGGAGGCGGCCAACAAATCCCAAAGTAAGACGAGTCCAGCGGTACGATTCTCCCGACCGAGTAAGCCGTCTAAGAAATTAGGATCGCGCACCTCGGGCCGAGGAAAGGGCAAGACCCGCGGCAACGCCGCCAACTCAGACAGTAATCTCCAATTCGCCATCCCGGGGGACCAGTAGTAATCGGTCTTCATCAGCTCGCCCGTGGCGAGCTTCGCCATGACGTCCGCCAAGTCATAGGCGCCAATTTCAACCCCATTACGGGCTACGTGCAAGGGGTCGCTGGCCATGGGTAAGACTTACGGCGACTCGGCCCAACCGCCAAGCCCTAACCCCGCCCCTGCCCTGCGTTCACTTCCGCAGGCGTTCTTCGATGTTATCCGCCACTTTTCGGCCCAAGAAATCATACCCCTCGCCATTGAAATGCACATCATTCGGATTCTGCAATTGGGCGAGGTGGGGCGTGATCGCGGCAAAGAGGTCATCGGTCGGCACCCCCTGTCGCTGCATGACTTCCGCGGCTAAGGCGTTCTTCTCCACCACGGACGCCGCGGTCTGCTTCTGCGCCGCATTATCAGGGATTGGCGTAGTGCTCGCCCACACGACTTTCGCGCCCGTCTTCTTGAGTCGAATGGTAATCTCTTCGAGCCGCTTAACGTAATCTGCTGCGGGCGTGGCCCGATCATGGATACCGAAATTAAAATGGATGAGGTCCCACTTTCCCTCCCCCATCCACGCCTCAAGATTCTTCAGGCCGCTGGCCGTCGGCCCGCAGTTGGCAGG